>TBL_comb47_HYPODRAFT_10000016_pt1 | contig 193658 bp, 188 predicted proteins | sample TroBogypolimnion_40_FD_10682 | JGI IMG/M metagenome (IMG submission 10682)
CCCCGCCGAAGGCGGGGCAGGAATTTTAGCCCAGAATTCATTGGCGAAAACGGGCTCAACAGCGTGGGCGTGCCTTACGCACGCCCACTCATTATTTCTTTCAAAACCATTTAGTTCTTTTAAGGTGCCCGAGGTGGGAATCGAACCCACATCCCTTGCGAGACACGATTTTAAGTCGTGCGCGTATACCAGTTCCGCCACTCGGGCTAAATTATTTTGGCATTTCTGCCATGAGGCCTGGGGCGGAATTGAACCGCCGCATAGAGATTTTGCAGATCTCTGCCTTACCACTTGGCTACCAGGCCTTATTGTTTCATATTACTTTCTCCTGAGCAATTCGTCAATTTTTTGTCGGTTCTTTTCTCCTAGGTCTATTTCGATATCGATAAATGGGATAACCTTTGTTTTCATATTCTCTTTCAAATAATCTCTAAGTTCGGCTCTTTTTCTTTTTACAAAATCAAGAGCATCATGCTCCTTTGATTCTGGAAGTACTGTAATAAAAACAGTTGCCTTTTTCATATCGGGGGACGTGGTGCAAGAAGTGACAGTGATAAGTGACGTGCGATTATTTTCACGGCCTAAAAAATTAGCAGAAAGCTCTTTTATAAAATTGGCAACTTTTTCATTTCTTTGAATCATTATTTTTGGGTTACACTAAAAGCTTCGATAATATCTCCGGGAGCGACTTCTGTTTTAGTTTCTATCATTGTTCCAAATTCACTTCCTTCATCTACTTCTCCTGTTTTTGATTTGTTTTTTTCTAGATTCACAATTTTTCCATTTCCGATTTCAAAATCTCTACGCAAAATTCTAACTATTCCAGAAAGAGTTATTTTACCTTCTAGTACACGTCCACCCATTATTTGACGTTCTTTTGTGCGACTAAAAGTTTTTAATATTTTAGCTTTTCCTGTGACTTCTATAGTCTCGACTTTAAGTCGTTTCTTTTCTAACTCTTCTTTTAGGTATTCGGTCATTTTATAAATTATATTGAAATATGCTATTTCTATGCCTCTTTTTTCCGCAAGTTCAACTGCACTTCGATCTGCTTTGACATTAAATCCAATGACGATAGCATCCTTACAACTTGCGATAGACTTTATGTCAGTTTCGCTTATAGCTCCAGCACATTTTTGAATGATTCTATACTCAGTATTTTCTGTCTTTATTTTTTTAATTTCTTTTTCGATAGCTTCGATAGAGCCTAGTACATCTGTCTTTATAACCAAGGGAATTATTTTTTTATTAGGGTCATCATTTTCAATATCTTCACAAGTAAGATTTATTTCACAGCAGTTTGCGCAGTCTTCTGCTTCGCTTTTCTTTTTGAATGATTTGAATTCTGCTCCTGTTTTTGGCATTTTATCAAAACCCACGAGTCTAATAGGGGAAGAGAAGGTAGCACTATCGATCATCTTTCCCAGATAATTTTCTATTATACGAGTGGAGCATATGCAATCATCAGCAACTACGGTCATTCCTTTTTCTAATGTTCCATTTTTTATTACGAGAGTTGCCTGGATTCCGCGTTTCGAATCAAGATTTGCTTCTATGACAAAGCCCGAAGCATTTTCATCAGGATTCCCTGTGAAGTTTTCCATTTCAGCAATGATATTTATCAAGGAGAGTAATTCGGCTACTCCTTCTCCGGTCTTTGCTGATATTAGTGCAAATGGAACTTTACCTCCGTAATTTTCCAAATAGATTTCATTTTCAGCTAGGGCTATTTTTGTCTTTTCGATATCGCTCCCTGGTTTGTCGATTTTGTTTATCGCAACAACACACGGGACCTTGTTTGTTTCTATTGTTTTCCAGGCCTCAATAGTCTGAGGTTTTACTCCGTCTTCAGCTGATACGATGAGGATCGCGATGTCGGCTGCCTTTGCGCCACGTTCACGCATTTTTGAAAAAGCTTCATGGCCAGGAGTATCTAAGAATGTAATTTTACTCTCTTTACCTTTGTTGTCTTTTTGTATTACTTCATAAGCTGCTATGTGTTGGGTTATGCCACCTGCTTCTTTGTCTACGATGTTTGTATTTCTAATATAATCAAGTAACGTTGATTTACCATGATCAATATGACCCATGACGACTACGACTGGTGGTCGTTCCACCGTATTTTTTTGTTCATTTTTTTTATCCATTTATTTTATCGTTGCTTTTTGTAGTGCCTCTTTTTCTTCTTCTGTTAGTTCATATTCAGATTTACCATTTTTTACTGGTTTAGCAAATATGCTCATTCGCTCTCGTGAATATAAACTAGAAATAACAACTCCATCTCGGTCTTCATTTAAAAGTCCAATTGCAAAGCTTTGGTTGCTTCCTTGGTCAGGAAATGGATTGAAGCGAACAGTTTCAAGTCCGCGTATGCTTTTCTTTAGTTTCTCATTTATGACTGCGAGTTCTTTTTCTGTATTTTCTTTTGCTTTTTTAAGACTATCAATATTTTCTTCTAGAATTAAGATTGTGTCTTCTAGGTCCTTTGCTTTTTTACCTAGAAAAAATCTTTTTAGACGTTTTTCTGTCGTTATTATCCATATAACATCAAATAGAATGATGATTCCAATAAAAACAAAAAAACCTATTTCAAGCTTTATATTCATAGGTATTTAATATATACTATTTTTATGCAAAAATCAAAGAATATATACATGGATTATGCTGCTTCAGTTGTACCAAATCCTGGTTCAATCCATACCCTAGGGGTAGAAGCAAAAGCAAAACTTGAAAAAGCCCGCAAAAAGGTAGCCGATATTTTGGGCGCTTTAAAAGAAAGTGTTGTTTTCACTAGTGGAGGAACAGAAAGTAATAATCTTGCGATACAAGGGATGGTTGCTTCGTATCATGAAAATTTTAAAAATATTCCGCATATTATTACCACAAACATCGAACATCCATCAGTACTTGAAACATGTAAAATGCTTGAGAAAAGAAAGCTTGCAAAAGTATCCGTCATTCGAGTTGAGCCAAATGGGATAGTAGATCCTAAGAAAATAAAAAAAGAAATAAAACAAAATACGATACTTGTTTCAGTTATGTATGCCAACAATGAAATAGGTACTATCCAACCCATCAAAGATATCGCAAAAGAAATAAGACATTACAAAAAAACAAAAAATTTAAATTCCTCTTTTCCTTTTTTTCACACAGATGCTGTTCAAGCAGTTAACTATCTTGATTTAAACGTTGAAAAACTAGGTGTAGATATGCTTTCACTTTCTAGTTCAAAAATAGAAAGAGGTGGGCATGTCGGGCTACTTTTTAAGAAAAAAACTGTGCCACTTGTAAATATTTTTGGGGGAGGAGATCAAGAATGGGGCTTGCGTCCTGGAACTGAAAATTTAGAAGAAATCATAAAATTTTCTTCTGCTTTAATCTCCTCGCAAAAATCAAAAGAGAAAGAATCAAAAAAAATAAAAGAGCTCCAGAATTATTTTCTAAAAAAACTTCCAAGAGATTTTATTGTAAATGGTGATTTAGAAAATAGGTTGCAAAACAATATAAATATAACTCATCCGAAAATTCCTAGTGATTTACTAGTGATAGAGCTTTCCGCTGCTGGTGTTATGGTTTCTTCAAAGAGTGCCTGTAAAAGTTCTGACAAGGAAGGCTCCTATGTGATAAAGGCTATAAATCCAAAAATCGGTTCAAATATTGGAGGGCTACGTTTTTCTTTTGGTAAAAATACTAAAAAAGAGGATATTGATTATGTAATTAGGGTTTTATCAAAAATTTTGTTTAAACTAAAAAAGTGGTACTAAAGTGCTGCGATTTCAATAGTTTTTGCAAAACTAAGAAATCGGGAGTATAATTAGCTCATGGATGTAAAAGAATTGAACAAATCACAACTCATAATGCTCGCGTTGCTTTTGTCTTTTGTGACATCAATTGCGACGGGGATTACTACTGTTACTTTGATGCAACAAGCACCAGAATCTATCACTGTTCCTATCAATCGTGTTGTCAGACAAACCGTTGAAAAAATAGTTCCAGGAGCAACTACCACTAATACTGTTATTGTAAAAGAAGAAGATTTAGTTGTTGACGCAATCTCAAAAAATCAGACATCAATATTTACAATTACAAAAGAAGGTACCGATGACACTGGTAAGACTATAGAAGTGAGCGCAGGGAAAGGAGTCGCTGTATCAACGGATAATGTTGTTGTCGCTGATGCAACTCTTGTACCCGACAAAGAAATATATTATGTGAAGAACGACAGTGGAAAATTTAAAGCTGAATTTATTTCTACTGACAAGAATGGATTTTCTCTTTTGAAAATAGGTGCTCCACTTGATGAAAAAAATAAATTGACTTATACTGTTCCAACTTTTGGAGATTTAAGCAAAATGAAAGCTGGGCAAAAAGTAATAGTTCTTGGTAGTTTAATATCATCTTTTATTTTTGATGGATCTGGTGATTTAAAGCTAAGCGGGCTTAAGTCAAATGCCGGAGCCCCAGTGCTTGACCTTGACGGAGACTTACTCGGGATTGCTCTTTCTGGAGATGTATCTTTTGTTTCAATTGGAGCTATAAGTGATGCGTTAAAACCATCTGCTCCTACTACAACTCCAGCCATAAAGGCACAGTAGTTCTTTCATTTTTTATTCATATTTTTTTACTAGCATAAAAAAACAATATGCCACCATTAAACAAATTTACAACAAAAGCTAAAGATGCGATTAAGAAGGCTCACGAGCTGGCGATTGAGCGTGGACAAAACCATGTTTCTTCTATGCACTTGCTTGCTTCCTTGCTTTTACAAGAAGAAAGTATTGTGAATTCTATTTTAGATAAATTGGAAGTAGATACGATGCTTCTTACAGATTCTGTTCTTGAGTCAATAGAGTTACCTGAATCTCATACTACGCTGTCACCGGCATATCAAATTTACCTAAACCCAGATCTTGCTCAAGTCATAGAACATTCTGTAAAATTAGCAGAATATTTAAAAGATGAATTTGTTTCAACAGAACATCTTTTTTTGGCGTTACTTGAAGTTACGAGCGAGTCAAGAGAAATCTTGTCCAGATTTAGAATATTTAAAGATCCAGTTATAAAAGTTTTAGAAGAACTCCGTAGCCAAAATATTACTGACGGGGGAGAACCAAAGAAATTTAAATTAATTTTAAAATATACTCGAAATCTAACTAAGCTAGCAAAGGAAGACAAGCTTGACCCAGTAATCGGACGAGATAATGAAATAACTCGCATAATGCAGATTCTTTCTCGAAGAACAAAAAATAATCCAATATTAATAGGAGAAGCGGGTACCGGTAAAACGGCTGTCGTAGAAGGACTTGCACAACGCATAGCAAAGGGGAATGTTCCAGAATCATTAAAAGAAAAAGAACTTGTATCACTTGATCTTGGTTCGCTTATTGCTGGTACAAAATATCGTGGAGAATTCGAAGAAAGATTAAAAGGAATTATGAAGGAGATCGAGCGAGCAGATAGTAAAATAATTCTTTTTATTGACGAGATACACACTATCGTCGGAGCAGGAGGATCAGAGGGAACCATGGATGCTTCAAATATGTTAAAACCTGCGCTTTCTCGCGGAGAACTTCGTGCGATAGGAGCTACTACACTCCGAGAATATCAAAAATATATTGAAAAAGATCCTGCGTTTGCAAGGCGTTTTCAGCCAGTGTATATAGAAGAGCCAACACTCGAAGATGCCTTTGCTATCCTTCGTGGCCTAAAGGAAAAATATGAATTGTTCCATGGAGTTAGAATTACTGATGACGCTATAGTAGCTGCCGTAAACCTTTCAATAAGATATATTACAAATAGATTTTTGCCAGACAAAGCAGTGGACTTGATAGATGAGGCAAGTTCTTCTCTTAAAATAATGTTGGAAAACAAGCCGCCAATATTGGAGGATGCACATAGAAAGATAATGCGATTGGAAATAGAAAAAGAAGCTCTCAAAAAAGAAGTTTCGGCTATGAGTGAATCAGTATTTACTGCTGTAGAAAAACAAAAAGAAAAAAATAATAAAGATAGAATAAAAAATATTGACAAAGAGATAAGTAATTTTAAAGAAAAAACTAAAGAGCTTGAATTAAAATGGCAAAATGAAAAAGAGACAGTTACAGATATTCGCGCGATTAAAAAAGAACTTGAAACATTGCGAATTGAAGCCGAAAATGCAGAAATGCGTGCTGACCTTTCTCGTGCAGCGGAGATTCGTTATGGAAAAGTACCTAGCTTGAAAAAAGATCTAGAGACAAAGCTTTTAAAGCTAAAGAAACTACAGAAGTCGAGAAGAATCTTGAAAGAAGAGATCACAGCAGAAGATATCGCTGAAGTTGTGGCTCGTTGGACAGGGATTCCTCTCAATAAAATGCTCGAGGAAGAACGTGCAAAGCTTGAAAAAATGGAAGATGAATTAAAGAAAAGAGTGGTCGGACAAGATGAAGCAGTAAAAAGAGTAGCTGATGTTATACGTCGCTCTCGTGCAGGTATTTCAGATCCAAATAGACCAATCGGTTCATTTATCTTTTTAGGTCCATCTGGTGTAGGTAAAACAGAGCTTACAAAAGCCTTGGCGCAATTTATGTTCAACGATGATCGTGCCTTGATACGAGTAGATATGTCTGAATACATGGAAAGACATTCAGTTTCAAAACTCATTGGTTCTCCTCCAGGGTACGTGGGTTATGATGAAGCAGGACAACTTACTGAATCAGTCAGACACAGACCATATTCAGTGCTGCTTTTTGATGAGATAGAAAAAGCACATCCTGAAGTTTTTAATATGCTACTTCAAGTTATCGATGAAGGGAGACTTACCGATGGGAAGGGAAGAGTGATTAATTTTAAAAATACGATAATAATTCTAACTTCAAACATTGGGTCGCAATTTGTTGAAAAAATGGAATCAATAGGCTTTTCAAATAATTCCGACAAGGAAGATTACAGTAATATGAAAGGGAAAGTAATGGAAGCATTAAAGGATCATTTTCGTCCAGAGTTTCTAAACCGCCTTGATGAAACCATCATCTTTGATATTCTCTCCGAAGAAGCAATACTTGAAATAGTAAAATTAAGAATCAAGGTTGTAAAAGACAGACTCGAGGCAAAGGAAATTGGATTAAAAATTTCAGATGAAGCTTTGGTCTACCTAGCAAAAGAAGGATATAACCCGCATTATGGGGCAAGACCATTAAACCGTTTGATTCAAAATAAGATTTTAAATCCAGTCGCAAGCTATATTATTTCAAACGGAGTAAAAGCTGGAGATGCTATTCTTGTTTCAATAAAAAACGATGAACTTCTAATCCAAACCCAAAAAGGGAAAATAAAAAGTTCGATTCGCGTAAGCCGCCGTTCTTCTGCAAAAGCGTAAAATAAAAAACCTAAACGATTGTTTGGGTTTTTTAAGTTTGTGCGTCGGGTAGGATTCGAACCTACGTAGGCCTAAGGCCGACAGATTTACAGTCTGTTGTAATTGACCGCTCTACCACCGACGCATAAAGACAAAATAACACAAAATAAACTTTTTTGCATCTTTTTACGTAGATTATACTACATCTTTGACATTTTAATTAAAAATGGTAATGTAAAGAAAAAAAGTTGAAAATTTAAAACATAAGATATGGGAACAGAACCAATTTTTTCAGAACGTTTAAGCGTATTGGGTATTGAATACCAAATAGAAATCATAAGGGAGTTTCTAAAGAACAAGGTATTGTCCATTGTCGACGGAAACGATTCTCATGGTATTTTACCAAACCAAAAAGTTGATGCTATTGATGGGATTAAATTTATTCCAGCAAACAACAACGGCGTTAAAATTATAATAAAAACCAAGGACATATTGAAAATAGAAAAAGTCCAGGAATCGATTTATGATTTTGAAATCGATGATGTACAAAAAGCAACCTTGGAAATCTATCCTGGGTGGATGATCGTTGTATGCTGGCCTGAGCCAGCAGAAAATATAATCTCAAGTAAGATAGTAAAGCATATTTATTTTGGGGTTGAGAAGGTAGAAAAAGTTGATGGAGAACAATATTCCTTTAGGGATCTTGGAATAGGTGATAAGTTTTCGTTTCCAAAAGAATTTTCCGGGAAAGAAAATGGTTATTGTAGAGTGTGGGAAAAAATTGAGAAAAATAAAGCCCGCCTTTACGTAATTGAAAGCACTGAAATTTCAAAGGAAATAATTCAGATAGATGAAGAGGACAAGGTTATCTACTGTATTGTTTATGGGATATGAATGATTTTAAGGTTTGGAATCCTTTCTGGGTTCCAAGCCTTTTCTTTTTGCTTCATTAAAATTTCATTTTTAAAATGTTACAATAAAGTGCATGAAAAAATTTATTTTATCATCATTTGTAATATTATCATTTGGAGCATATGTTATCTGGCAGAACATGGGTGGCATTTCAAATAGCCCTCTCCCTCAAAACATCGTTACCGTTTCAAAAAATAAAACACCTAAGGTTGTTGTTAATACAGTTCCAACTCCAATACCTACCCCGACACCAAGCTCTGATCAAACCTCAACCTCTACTCCGCCTCCTGTAGTTGTCCCACCTAAAAAAACTGGACAATATAATGATGGCGAATACATAGGAGATGCTGCTTTTGCTTACAATGAAAATGTGCAAGTAAAAGCGATTATTTCCGGAGGAAAACTAACTGATATTCAATTTGTGCAATATCCAAATAGTGGTCGTTCTGCACGAATCAGTTCCTTTGCTTTGCCAGTATTAAAACAAGAAGCAATCAAAGCACAAAGTGCAAATGTTAACGCAGTATCCGGAGCTTCATATACTAGCCCTGCGTTTGTTCAATCACTTTCTTCAGCCCTTGCCCAAGCCAAAGCCTAACAATATGAAACAAAATAGAATCATAATGGCAATGCCGGTAACGATAGAAGTAGTAGGCCCAAATATCACTCAAGAAATATTTGATGAAGTTTTTGATTATTTAATTTCAGTGGATGAACGCTTTAGTACTTACAAAAAAAATAGTGAAATAACCTTATACAACGAAGGAAAAATCTCAAAATCTGATTTGAGTGAAGACATGAAAAAAATATTTGAGCTTTCTCTAGATATGAAAAATAAAACCAATGGTTTTTTTGATATTGTGTATGGTGGCAAGACAGATCCTTCAGGCTTGGTGAAAGGTTGGGCGATATATAACGCAGCAAAAATTTTGCGAGAGAAGGGATTTAAGAATTTTTATGTTGAAATAGCTGGAGATATTGAAATCGCAGGGTTAAATAGTGAAGGGGAAAAATGGGCCATTGGAATCAGAAATCCATTTAATAAAAATGAAAATGTTAAAGTATTACATTTGAGTGATGTCGGTATTGCTACTTCAGGTACGTATGAAAATGGAGAACATATTTATAATCCAAAAGAAAATAATAAAGCGAATGAAATTATAAGTATGACCATAATCGGTCCAAATGTTTACGAGGCAGATTGTTTTGCCACGGCAAGTTTTGCCATGGGTAAAAATGGGATTAATTTTATAGAAAAGAATCCAACATTCGCAGGGTACATGATTGGTCATGACGGAATGGCAACATTTACAAGTAATTTTAAAAAATATATCTAATAATATATGTTAAAAATAATTGATGATTTTTTAAATAAGACAACGATGTACAAGACAGTACTTTACTATCTCATTGCTCTTTGGGTAGTAGCATTTTTTCTTTCTGTTTTTAATCTTTTGCCGTTTACTCCGGCTTCGATGGTTATTTCGCTCATCATCTTACTAGTTATTGCATGGGCTACAAATTACATTTTCTCTTATGTATTTAAAGTTCCTGCAAACGTCGAATCGATTTATATTACTGTTTTTATTTTAGCGCTAATAATTGATCCGGCTACGACCGCATCCGGCTACATATTTCTGGGTTGGGCGGCGGTATTGGCTATGGCTTCGAAATATATTTTTGCTTATAATCACAAACATCTTTTCAACCCAGCTGCGTTTGCGGTTGTGGTGACGGGAATATTTTTAGGTCAATATGCTAGCTGGTGGGTAGGAACTTTGTGGATGGCTCCGTTTGTTTTAGCCGGTGGGCTTGCTCTTGTTCGAAAATTAAAGAGGGCAGATCTGGTGTTATCTTTTTTTGCGATAGCAATAATCATGATATTAGGATTTAGTTTTTATAATAATTTTAATTTACCGACTGCACTATGGAAAGCAGTTGCCTTGTCTCCACTTTTATTTTTTGCCTTTGCCATGCTTACTGAACCACTGACTACTCCGCCGTCTCGATTTGCTAGAATTTTATATGGAACATTCGTAGGGCTTTTATTTCTTCCACAGATGCACCTCTGGTCAATTAATTTCTCTCCAGAAATTGCGCTACTATTTGGCAATATATTTTCTTATTTTCTTGGTCCTAAAAAACGATTAACTCTAAAATTCAAAAAAGCAGTGCAACTTGCCCCAGATACAGGCGAATTTATTTTTGAACCTGATATGTCTATGAATTTTAAACCTGGACAGTATCTCGAGTGGACACTAGGGCACGACAAAGTAGATATGCGGGGGAACAGGAGGTATTTTACAATTGCTTCCTCTCCAACTGAAAAAGAAATGAAACTCGGAGTGAAGTTTTATGAGCGTCCAAGTAGTTTCAAAACTGCACTTGCTCAAATGAAAGAAGGGGATACGCTCATCGCTTCACAACTCTCTGGCGATTTCGTGATGCCGAGAAATAAAAATAAGAAATTAGTTTTCGTTGCTGGTGGAATAGGGGTGACTCCATTTCGCAGTATGATTAAATACATTATGGACACCGGAGAAAAAAGAGATATTGTCTTGTTTTACTGCACAAGGACAGAAGAAGATCTAGCATATAAAGACCTGCTCGATCAGGCAACGAAATCAACTGGTCTAAAAGTCATCTATGTTATTAATGAATTAAAAAATAAAACGGCCGTATGGGCAGGCAAGATTGGGCGCTTGGATGAAAAAATGATTCAAGGCGAAGTTAAAGATTATGGAGATAGAACTTTTTATATTTCCGGTCCGCCTTCACTTGTTTCTGGTATGGCAAAAACGATTAAAGAAATGGGTATTCCCAAAAGGCATATCAAGACCGACTTTTTCCCCGGCTTTGCGTAAAATATTTTTTTGACTAACAATTTAATATGTGGTAGTTTTTAGGTAAATACAGGCTCCTTGAAATATGGTTATTTGGTTGAATTTCGTTAGTTGTTCCAAGGGTCTTTTTTGGATTTTTGGAACAACTAACGAATGAAACACTAATCAAAAAAATGACCAATGAAAACAAGAAAAATAATGAATGCACCATCACTGCAAAGTGTGTTGCTTAACCCCTATTACAAAGGGCGCATCAGCGAAGCCAGAAACCTACAAATTGAAGCAGATCGTTTTGCAAATTTTGCCCGATTTTCCAGAGGAGAATTGGCATACTCAATAAGCAATAAACTTTTAAAACTTATTCCCGAAGGACCAGGTAAAGTGTTATTGAAAATGGAAGGGCCAGTCTCTGTTATTCCCCATAAACATTCAACATTAATGGCCTTGGCGAGGGGAAGAGAAACTCTCATCTGTATGCTTGTAAACTCTGCCTTAGACCGTTCCAACTGTATGGAGTACAGAAAAATTTTTTTTGGTAATGGTGCGGCAATGATCACAGAATACGGGATCAATAATTATCTTAAAACAACTGATCCCGAATCCTTCTTGCATAATGCAATTACTATCATTAACAAAGCATGGGCTAAAGATAATAATAATTTTGGGATGCTTGCATATGATGACCTTGTTAATGACAAAGAAAATGGTCAAAAATACCGGGTAATATTTAAACCAGGTATTGGCGAGATAAAGCCGATGTCAGGATTTCTCCCGGGGGTAGTGGTATCAGCATCGTGTTATCACAAAGGATGTGAAAATATTAAAATACCTATACTTCTGGGTAAAGAAGAATATTTTCATCCCCATTTCAATGGACCTGGAGGTATTTTCAAATGGGAGGAAGGTACTGTAGTAAAGCACTTTGGTGCCATGAATCCAGATTACGAGAGAATATCTCCACATTGTCCTAAATGTGGAACAGTTTTTTCAACTGTTTTCGTTGTGGGAAACTATTACGAGAAAAATGAAGGACTGCCTGTAATTTTCCTATATGAACCTGAAGGTTGTTAAATAAGAATCGGTAAAGAGTCAAACGGGCTGGAAATAAAAAACCAGCCCGTTTTTTTATTTCTATTCTTTTAGCTATTTTGGTATAATTTTCTAGTGAGTAATAAATATAAGATTTCTGTTCCGAAACACATACTGATTTTAATGATAATCGTAGTTGTTTTGGTTTTGGGTTATACCATATGGGCTGACTCGGCTTACTTCCTTTATTTGATTTGGAATATATTTTTAGCTTTTTTGCCATTTTTTGTTAGTGCTAGTTTGCTATGGTATGAGAATAAAACCTCTCAAGTGGGAGGTGGAAAAACAAAACCAGCGATTTTTATTTCAGGAATAATTCTATGGCTAATTCTTTTTCCTAACGCACCATATTTAATCACCGACATAATTCATCTTGGTGTAAGTCACTTGGTTCCTTTGTGGATCGATTCAGTACTTTTATTTTGTTCAGCATACATTGGTGTTTTTTTAGGATTATATTCTCTTTCACATATCGAGCAAATTTTTTTACTGCGTATAGGTAAAATAAAAACAAACATAGTAATTTTAGTAGCAATCTTTTTATCAAGCTTTGGAATTTATATCGGTCGCTTCTTGCGCTGGAATAGTTGGGACTTATTCGTTAGTCCAAAGAATTTTTTTTCAGATATTCTTAATATTTTTTCTAACCCACTAGGACATGGAGATGCTTATTTTACCACTTTAATATTTTTTATTTTCATTACCACTTCTTATTATTTATGGAAATATGTGCGTGGATAAATTAGATATTTAACGTATAATATAATTATGAATTGGCTTAAACATCTCTTTTTAAGAAACAAAAAAAATAATAAAGAAACTAGCTCCTATCAAAAGGAACTTTTTGTTAAGTTTCTTGAGTTTTCAAAGAATAGTCCTGATTTTGTTCTAAATAAATTAAATTCTAGTAGTAGCGGGCTGGGCCCCATAGAGGCTAAAGAGCGACTAAAAACTTTCGGCTTTAACAACGTTGCTGACGAAAAGAAAACAAACCACTTTTTAAAATTATTAAAGATATTGAGAGACCCATTAAATTTACTTTTGACTGCACTTGCAGTGGTGTCTTTGGTAATAGGGGACACAAAAGCCTTTTCAGTCATAATTTTAATGGTTCTTCTTAGCGTGTTTCTAAATTTTTATCAAGAAACAAAAGCGAGTATCGCAGCAGATAAATTAAAAGATATAATTCATACAAAAACTACTGTAATAAGAAATAATAAAAAGGTAGATATTTTTTCTAGAGAAATTGTGCCAGGAGATATCGTCGAACTGTATTCAGGTACTGTGATTCCAGGTGATGTTAGAATTATTTCCTCAAAAGATCTTTTTATTAACCAAGCGATGTTAACAGGCGAGTCGTTGCCAGTAGAAAAACACGTAGAAGAAAATAATCTCGAAAAGAAAAATGCCATAGAGTTGTGTAACATATGTTTTCTCGGGACGAGTGTTGAAAGCGGAATGGGAACGGCTGTAGTTATAAATACAGGTAAAAATACTTATCTCGGATCTATCGCTACCGACATGGAAGAGAGTGACCACGTTTCTGATTTCAATAAAGAATTAAAGAAATTTGTTTTATTGATGCTAAAGTTTATGGCGGTTATGGTTCCGGCTGTGTTCTTGTTAAATGGTATTTTCAAAGGTAATTGGTTTGAGGCATTTCTTTTTGCTGTAGCGGTTGCTGTCGGAGTAGCACCAGAAATGATTCCTACTATTGTCGCAGTAAATTTATCAAGGGGTGCTCTTGTGCTTTCAAAGAATAAAGTGATTGTAAAACACTTAGATTCTATCGAAAATTTAGGGGTTATGGATATTTTATGCACTGATAAAACTGGAACATTAACAGAAGGACGGATTGCCCTTGAAAAGCATATCGATATAAATGGTAAAGAAAGCAAAGATTCACTTCATTATGCTTATTTAAATAGCTACTTCCAAACAGGGATGAATGATATCATCGACAACGCAATATTAAAACACGAAGAAGCAGAAGAGAAACTAAAAATAGATGATTTTAAAAAAATAGACGAGTTACCTTTTGATTTTAATCGAAGACGCATGTCAGTGATCATCTCAGATGAAAAGAGTAGACATTTGCTAGTTTGCAAGGGTGCAGTAGAAGAAATAGTTGCCAGTTGCACAAATGTTCTAATTGACGGAAAGGTTTCTTCAATGAAGGATTTTTCTGAGGACAGAAAAATGTCCCTGGAAGAAGAATTAAACAGGGAAGGGTTTAGGGTTATTGCAGTTGCGTATAAAGAAATAGATAAAGACAAAAAGATATTTGAGATTAAGGACGAAAATGAATTGACTCTAGTAGGGTTTTTGGCCTTCTTTGATCCTCCAAAACAAAGCGTGAAAGAAACGATAAAAGATCTTGAAGATCTTGGGGTAAGTGTAAAAATATTAACCGGAGACAATGAATTTGTTACAGAAAAAATCTGTAAAGATGTCGGACTTAAATTTGACCAAATATTACTAGGAAAAGAAATCGAGGAAATGAACGAAGAAGATTTAGGAAATAAAATTAAAAATATTTCTGTATTTGCAAAACTTTCTCCGTACGATAAAGAAAAGATAATAAAATGTTTAAGGAAAAATAATCATGTTGTTGGTTTCCTTGGTGATGGAATAAATGACTCGCTATCTCTAATAGCAGCTGATGTCGGGATATCAGTAGATACTGCGGCTGATATCGCAAAAGAATCTTCTGATCTTATTCTTCTGGAAAAAAGCTTGGTTGTCCTAAAAGAAGGAATCAAAGAAGGCAGAAGAATTTTTGATAACATTATCAAATATATAAAAATGGCAGCAAGCTCAAACTTCGGAAATATGTTTAGTGTAGTAGGAGGGAGTATCTTTTTGCCATATTTACCCATGTTGCCGATACAAATTCTTGCAAACAATATGCTATATGATTTTTCTCAGATGACCATACCTACAGACAAAGTTGATGAGGACCAATTATTAAAACCCAAAAAATGGAATTTCAAAAATATCAAAAGATTTATAATATTTTTTGGTCCGATAAGTTCACTATTTGATTATGCTACATTCTTTGTAATGTTGTATGTCTTCCATGCATGGAGTAATCCAGCATTGTTTCATACAGGCTGGTTTGTGGAGTCCTTATTAACTCAGACCTTGATTGTACATATAATAAGAACGAGTAGAATTCCATTCTTCCAAAGTTGGGCAAGTAAACCACTGTTGATATCTACTTTTTGTGTGATTTGTTTTGGTATTTTCTTACCATTTTCTCCTTTCGCGGCTGTATTCCAATTTGTTCCACTACCTCCACTTTATTTTATTCTACTTTTTGTTGGCTTGTTAATTTACTTCACAATAACCCAATTCCTAAAGGTGTGGTTTATAAAAAAATACGAGTGGATATAATTTTTTCTCTTCATAATATCTTCATTTTGTAGTTATACTATTAAATTATTAAAAAAGTGATCATGGTCGGTCACAAAAAATTATAATTAATAGTTTATTAATAAATTATGAAAAAAGTTCAATTGTTAGCAGGGGCCTCAGTTCTTAGTATGCTTTTAGTGTCGTCAGTTGCTTTTGCACAGACTACAACCACAAGTAGTGATACAACTGGTAGTACTACTCCAGTTACTACTCCAGTTACTACTCCAGTTACTACTACAGCAAAAAATGTAAAGTTAACTGCAACCCAAAAGGCATGTATTAAAACTGCAACAACCGCTAAAACAGCAGCTGTAAAAGACGCAAGCGCTACTTATACAGCAGCAGTAAAAGCAGCAAATAGCACTTATGTTCAGGCAGTAAAAGACGCAAATGCTTTAACAGACAAGGCAGCAAAGAAGACTGCAAAGGCTGCAGCAGTAAAGGCAAGAAAGGATGCAAAGGCAGCAGCATCAGCAGCACTTAAAGATGCAAAAACAGCAGCTCAGACAACGTTTACTTCTGCAAAAGCAGCTTGCATGCAATAATTTTTAGAAAAATTAGCAAAAAACCCGCGTTGGCGGGTTTTTTTGTTTTCTTCATTTTAAATTCATTCATTTAATGTATAATTTAAGTATGAGGGTATTAATAGTGGAGGATCAAGAAAAATTAGCTTTGTCTGTAAAAAAGGGATTTGAACAGAATGGCTTTGCAGCTGATGCTGTTTTTGACGGGTCTTTAGCATTACGTAGAATAGAAATGAATCACATGGACTATGATGTTATAGTGCTAGATTTAATGTTGCCTGGAGTTGATGGTATAACTATTTGCAAAACAATAAGAGAAAAGAAGATTTTAACTCCGATATTGATGCTTACAGCAAAGGATTCCGTAGACGACAGAGTTTTAGGTCTTGATTCTGGAGCTGACGACTATTTGATCAAACCTTTTTCTTTTGAGGAGCTTGTCGCGAGAGTCAGGGCGCTACTTCGAAGGCCAAAGGAAACATTACCCATAGAACTAAAATTCAAAGATTTAACTTTAAATACAACAAATAGGATAGTAGTGCAGAATGGAAAAGAAATCCCATTAACACTAAAAGAATTTTCTATTTTGGAATATTTTATGCGTCATCCGAATCAGGTTTTAAATCGCGAACAAATATTAACAAATGTATGGGATTTTTCATTTGACTCATTTAGTAACGTGGTCGATGTGCATTTAAAAAATCTACGTAAAAAATTAGAGGCAAAAAAACATGATGCAGAAATTAAGACAATTCATGGAGTTGGATATAAGCTCGAATAAAAATATAAATATATTTACAAGAGCCAGGCTTCGTCTAACATTTTATTACATACTTATAGCTATAATAATAACTAGCTTATTTAGTTTTGTCTTGTATGTAATCATGATTAATGAGATAAAGAGTCATGTTATTGAAAATGTTGATGAGGAATTTTTTCAAGATGAAATTATTGAAAACACAGCCACTGGTGTGCAAACTGACATAATCCTTATAGACATATCACTTATTTCGTTAATTGCCATTTTAAGTTATTTTTTATCTGGAAAAACTTTAAAACCAATTGCTAAGTCTATGGAAGCTCAAAAAAGATTTAGTGCTGAAGCTTCACATGACCTTCGTACTCCTCTTGCAATAATGCAAACTGATATTGAGGTAACCCTCTCAAGTAAGAGTAATGATATAAATCAATATAAAAAAACGCTTGAAAGCAATCTTGAAGAAGTAAAGAAAATGTCTATGCTTGCTTCAAATTTACTTATGATTGCAAGAACGGAAGATGGACCACTTTTCACTGAGATGGTTCCAGTGGAGATGGATCATTTTATAGAAAAAATAATATTAAAATTTAAAAAGCAAACAGAAGCGAAAAAAATAAACGTAAAATTTATTTCTGAAAAGACTAATCCAGTAAATATTTCACCAAATTATTTTGAAAGAGCAATCCAAAATATTATTCAAAACGCTATCAATTATACAAACAATGAAGGAGAAATTGTTATTACTGTGAAGCAAGAAAATCAAAATATAGCAATAAAAATTGAAGATAATGGTGTGGGAATAAAGGAAAGTGACTTGCCTTATGTTTTTGATAGATTTTACAAAGCTTCACATTCACGAAATGATGCCTCTGGTTCTGGTCTGGGGCTTCCAATAGCTAAAAAAATCATAGAACAGCATAAAGGAAATATAGCGATCAAGAGCAAAGAAGGCTTTGGCACCTTGGTGTCCATAAATATCCCGAAATAATAAATAGAATATTTAAGCTATTTGTTGTTTTTTAAAAAGTATGTTATTATTAAGAAAAGCCCGGAGGCTTTTTTTAATTAAACTATTATGGAAATAAGAAATATCGCAATAATTGCACACGTGGACCATGGTAAGACAAAACTTACTGATGCATTAATGCAGCAAAATGGTGGACTCGAAGAAGGAGTTTCAATGGATTCGAACGATCTAGAAAAAGAGCGAGGTATTACAATATATTCAAAAAATACTTCTATCTATTATAAAGGTACTAAAATAAACATTGTGGATACTCCAGGGCACGCTGATTTCGGTTCTGAAGTAGAGCGAGTACTTCGAGCCATAGATTCTGTGCTTTTACTCGTAGATGCAGTTGAAGGGCCAATGCCACAGACAAGATTTGTTTTAAAGAAATCTTTAGAGCTAGGTCTTAAGCCAATAGTTGTAATAAATAAAATAGATAAAAAAGCTGCTGATCCAGCAAGAGCTCACGACGAAATTCTTGAATTATTTCTTGAATTAGGAGCTACTGATGAACAAGCAAATTTTGAAACAGTTTATGCCATTGGTCGTGAGGGGATAGCAAAAAGGAAATTGACTGATGAATCAAAAGATTTAACACCACTTCTTGATATGATTTTAGAGAAAGTTTCTCCTGCATTAATGAAGGAAAATGAAAAAATGTCAGCTCAGGTTTTCAATTTGGGATATGATAATTTCTTAGGGAGATTAGCTATCGCCAGGATTTATTCTGGTGAAATTAGTTCTGGAAGTCAGATTTTTGTAAAAGGAGAAAATGGGACAAGAAGTGGAAAAATAACAAAACTTTTTACATTTGAAGGGATAAACAGAAAGGAAGTTTCTAGTGCTGTTTCGGGGGATATTGTTTTGATAGCTGGAATTCCCGATATTTATATTGGAGAAACTATTTGTGGAGATGAAAGCGTTGAACAAATGCCACACATAGCTATAGATGAACCAACTATCTCTCTTAATTTTTTAGTGAATGATTCTCCGTTTGCGGGACGCGAAGGTAAATATGTTACTTCACGACAAATCAAAGAAAGACTTGAAAAAGAATTAGAAATGAACGTAGGACTCAGAGTTGATTTTTCTCCAGACCAGGGTAGTGCATCGGGTCCGAGTTTTTTTAAAGTTTATGGACGAGGGGAATTACACATAGCAATCTTGTTAGAAAATATGAGAAGAGAGGGTTTTGAAATGCAGGTATCTCAACCAGAAGTAATTGTAAAAGAAGAGAATGGTCAAAAGCTGGAGCCATATGAAGAATTGGTAATTGATGTACCGATGGAGTCATCTGGAACCGTTATTGAAAAAATAGGACGTCGTAGAGGGATAATGAAACATATGACAGAAAAACACGGAGTAGCTAGAATTATTTTTGAAATACCTACTCGGGGACTACTCGGATATCGTGGAGAATTTATTGTAGATACAAAAGGGGAAGGCATAATGTCTTCACAAGTTATCGGGTTTAAAGAATATGCTGGAGAAATAAACAAGAAAGAATATGGCTCTATGACATCTATGGTTTCTGGAAAAGCTGTTGCTTTCTCTCTTGCAAATTTACAAGAAAGAGGGCTTCTCTTTATAGAACATGGTACCGAGGTTTATGAAGGAATGGTAGTTGGAAATGTGTTAAAAGGAGAGGAAATGTCAGTAAATCCAACAAAGGGTAAACAGCTCACAAACATGAGAGCTTCAGGAACAGATGATGCTATATATCTTAAACCAGCCTTTATTTTAAGCATAGAAAGGGGATTAGAAGTGATGAATGATGACGAATATCTTGAAATAACACCAAAATCCGTAAGATTAAGGAAAAAGCTTTTAACTGAGCTGGATAGAATGAGGGCAGGACGAAAATAGCAAAAAAGAGACCCTTTATATTTGACATCAAGCAAAGTTTGTGTATAATTAGAACATAACAATAAATCATTATTATTTATATTAATAAACATTATGTCAACAATATCATTTAAGCCAAAACAAGTTACAAAAAAGATAACCTCGCACCTCCAAGACAGGGCGAGTGATGTTATTATGAACCGTTTTGGTTTAACTGGAGATGCTGAAAGAAAGACTCTTGAAGAAATCGGAAAGAAATACAACATAACTCGTGAGCGTGTAAGACAAATAGAGGAAGCAGCATTGACTCTAATAAAAAAGTCTCAAGCTTATAAAAACGAGCAAGCTGTTTTTGATGAATTAAAACAATTAATACATTCCCTAGGTGCAATAGTTGCAGAAAATGATTTGTTAGCACATATATCAAAAGACAAAGCTACTCAAAACCATATACACTTTTTCTTGGTGTTAGGAGACTCATTCAAGAAACACCGAGAAGATGAACACTTCCATGCTCGATGGAGTGTCGATGACGAAATTGCACAAAAAGTGCATGATTCTCTAAAAAAACTTTATGCAAGCCTAAATGATGAAGATCTTGTACTAGAAACAGAAATGATCAAAAAGTTTTTTGATCAGATGAAAGATATTGCAGAACAATATAAAAATGAAGAAATAGCAAAGAGATGGCTTTCTATGTCAAAAGCAGTTTCAAAAAATCCACTCGGAGAATGGGGGAAAGCAAGTTCACCAAATATTAAAACTCGTGGAGTTAAAGATTATGCGTTTTTAGTCATGAGAAGACATGGTTCCCCAATGCATTTCAGAGAAGTTGCAGATGCAATAACTAAAACTTTTGGAAGAAAAACTCACTATGCAACTTGTCACAATGAACTCATAAAAGACAATCGTTTTGTTTTAGTCGGACGTGGCATGTATGCACTTTCTGAATGGGGTTATAAGGCAGGTATTGCAAGAGATGTCATAAAAGATATTTTGAAGAGAGAAGGACCACTTACAAAGGAACAAGTAGCAGAAAAGGTGATGAAAGAGAGATATTTTAAGAAAAACACAATTTTGGTAAACCTAGCTAATTCAAAATACTTCAAGAAAAACAAAAGTGGACTTTACGTCCTTGCCTAATCAATCCACAAAATTGCTTTTTATTTTAAGGTTTTTATATTAAAATATAATAACAATGGCTTATTATGTACTTGGATTTTTTTGGAAAATAATAGCGTTTCTTTTGCCATATGTAGCAACGATACTTCTCATGCGTGTTGCTTGGAAATTATGGCTTCATTACATTCAGCAAGACTTTATCTCTGGGATTGAATGGGTATTACTTGAAATTGTTCCACCTCGAGATGTTTTAAGATCTCCCAAAGGAATGGAGCTTTTTTTAAACAATGCCCTTTATCATTGGAGTATGAAAGGTGGGCGTGAAGAATATTGGCAAGGAGCAGTTTGGTTCTGGTTCTCGCTTGAAATTGCCTCAATCGATGGACAGGTGCATTTTTACATTCGTACACCTTCTCGTATAAGACAATTGATTGAAACACAAATGTATGCCCAGTATCCTCAGTCCCAGGTTAAAATAGCGGATGACTATACATTAGCAGTAGATGAAATTTCACCTAGAAGTGCCTGGAACGGATGGGGTTGTGAATTTGCATTAGAAAAACCAGAAGCTTTTCCAATCAAAACTTATGTTGATTATGGATTAGACAAAGATCCAAAAGAAGAATTTAAAGTTGATCCTATTTCGTCTGTTATAGAACTTTTTGGTTCCTTGCAAAAGGGTGAACAAATGTGGATGCAGATTGTCATTACGCCATCAAAAAAGGAATATCCAGAACATGCAGGAATCTTTACAAAAACTCACGACTGGGTTGAAGAAGGGCAAATACAAATTAAAAAGAAGTTGGAACCTTTTACTGGTTCACGTGCAAGAGCTCCCCAAGACCCTGCAGGAGGATTTGCGCAAGAAGTCCGTGCTCCAGGCTTTATGGATGAGGTTATCAAGCAATCTGGTAAAAAACTTACAAAACTCGGCTTTGATACAGGAATTAGAGTTTTTTATGTAGCGAAAAAAGAAGCATTTCAAATGAACAACAGACGTAATTTGCGTTTAGTTTTTCGTCAATACGCAAACCCGTTTTCGAATGCGCTTTCACGTATTAATTCTACTCAGGCAGATGCGTACAGTGGATATTTCCCAGCATCAGCAAAGACTGTGATGATGTTGGCCAATAGAATGCTTCATGAATATCAAGAGCGAGGATTTTTCCATCTTCCGATGAGGCATCATCTTTTTAACAAAAACACCATCACCTGGCCATTTTCGATGTTTCTAAAGCCGTATTTCCATCCTCATACTTTTGTATTAAACGTAGAAGAATTAGCAACCTTGTGGCACTTTCCAGGTCAGATACTCAAAGTTCCTACACTTGAGCGTATTGAATCAAAAGAAGCTGCTCCACCTACAAATCTGCCTACATAATCTATGGAAAACCTACCACTATCAAATAATTCGACAGAGCAGTTGAATCATTCTTCTAAATTTAACCCTCTTGTAAAAAGTGCAATTATTTTTTTTCTGTCACTTTTTTTATTCCTGTCACTTTTTTATTTTTTATTTTTAACTGCACCAAAAAATTTCCCCGAACAAACCATCGTTACAGTTGAAAAAGGCTCAACACTTACAAGTATTTCAGAAGATTTAAAAGCAAAGCACCTAATAAAGTCAAAAGTCCTTTTTGAAACTTTTGTAGTTATATATGGTGGAGAATACCATATCGCTGACGGAGATTATTTATTTGAAAATAAATTACCCGTCTTTGAGGTAGCCCGAAGAATCGTAAAAAGAGATCGTCATTTAGCTCCAGTAAAAGTTACTATACCTGAAGGATACGATAATAAAGAAATAGCAGATGCGTATTCCTCAAAATTAAGAAATTTTAATGCTGACGAATTTTTATTAGAAGCAAAAACAAAGGAGGGGTATCTTTTTCCTGACACATATTTTTTCTTCACAAATGACAATCAAGATGATGTATTAAAGTATATGGGAGAAACTTTTGAAAAGAAGATTAAACCAATAATGAATAGCATTACATCTTCTGGTAAAAATGAAAATGAAATTATTACAATGGCATCTATCATAGAAAGAGAAGCAAATGGCGATAGTGATAGGGGAATTATATCCGGGATATTGTGGAATAGGATTTCTAAAAAAATGCCTTTACAAGTAGATGCAGCGCCTGAAACTTATAAAACAAGAGGACTGCCTAAAAATCCAATATGTAATCCAGGTCTTGAAGCAATAAAAGCAGCAATAAATCCCGTAGCATCACACTATTTATATTATTTGCATGACAAAAATGGCGTAATTCATTTTGCCACTACCTTTTCTGAGCATAAGTTAAATAAAATAAAATATTTAAATAAGTAGGTGATTTTACTAAATCAAACAATATGAGGAAACATGACTTAGCTTTTATAGATATAGAAACGACTGGCTTAAATGTTATAGAGCATGAGATTATTGAAGTTGGTTGTGTTGTTACAGATTTCAAACTTAAAATTAAAGAAGAATTTGAATTTAAAATAAAACCAACAAATATTGGGAATGCAAATAAAACAGCCTTAAAAATAAATCATTACAACGATATAGATTGGGAGAATGCGTACGAAATAAAAGAAGCCTTAAAAATTCTTTCTAAGAAGGTAAAAGATTGTATTATGGTTGGTCAAAATGTTGCCTTTGATTCAGGTTTTTTAGAGTATAATTTTGAAAAAAATGAATTGCCTAATACATTGCATTACCATAAACTCGATACTATATCTATCGCCTGGGCAAAGCTTCATAAAGAAAAAGATGTTTTGCATTTCTCTTTACGAGAAATGTGTAAGCGTTTTGATATTGAAAATAAAAATCCCCATAGTGCACTTTCTGACGCTAGGGCCACTTACGAGCTTTACAAGAAGCTCATGAGTTTGTAGAATCAAAATCAAGAACAATATTTTTGCCGGTACGGATTTTTTGAAGCTTAAAAAATCCTGAAATTCTCGCGCCGTCGCGCTCGAAACCCCTTAAAAACATTGTTCTTTATTTTTATGAAGAAAAAAAGAAACAAAACAGTATTTGTCGGCATGTCGGGTGGGGTGGATTCCTCCGTCTCCGCAGCGATGCTTATAAAACAAGGATATAATGTCGTTGGAGTTTTTATTAAGACTTGGCATCCTTCGTTTATTGCCTGTAACGAAGAGGATGAGCGTATCGATGCGATGCGTGTGGCTGCACATTTAGATATTCCTTTTTTAACATTTGATTTTGAAGATGTTTATAAAAAAGAGGTTGCGGATTATATGATTTCTGAATATAAGCTCGGGCGAACACCGAACCCAGATGTGATGTGTAACAAACACGTAAAATTCGGTGCTTTTTTAAAGAAAGCACTTTCGATAGGAGCAGATTATGTGGCGACAGGACATTATGCAAGAGAAATGAATTTCAAAAATTTCGGCGCCTTCGCCCTCGGAGACAAAAGGACAGGGGACCCACGACGCCTTAAATTTTTAAATTCATCTCTCTTAAAGGGGGTTGATCCATCAAAAGATCAAAGTTATTTTCTCTGGACATTAAAACAAGAACAACTTTCTAAAATAATTTTTCCTATTGGACATTTAGAAAAAACCGAAGTCAGAAAGTTGGCAAAAAAATTTAAACTGCCAGTCGCTGAAAAAAAAGACAGTCAAGGAATTTGTTTTTTGGGTGCAGTGGATTTGAAAGATTTTCTTAAACACTATATTAAAGAAAAAAACGGAAAAGTATTAAATGAGACAGGCGAGGAAATCGGATTTCATAATGGTGCAGTTTTTTTAACGATAGGTGAGCGACATGGTTTTACCATTACGAAAAAGAGTCCTACCGATGGACCGTATTATGTTGTAGCAAAGGATGTAAAAAAGAATATTATAATAGTGTCACAAGGTAGGGGGTTAAAAAATTTAGGCGCCTTCGCCCTCGGAGACATAGGGCAGGGGACCCACGACGCTAAAAATTTTTCACCCCCCTACCTCTTTATAAAAAATACGAATTGGATTTCGGGAATTCCAAAAGAAAATAAAAAATATACTGCTCAAATTCGTTATCATGGAGAATTTTTGCCATGTCGAGTTAAGGTTGTAAATAAAAACAAAACAAAAGTTTTTCTTGAAAAACCTATTTTAGTGGACAAGGGTCAGTCATGTGTTTTATATGACAAGGATGTCGTATTAGGGGGTGGAATAATCAGCTAAAGGATGCTTTCTTTTTTGAAATTAGTCTTATATAATAGAGGAATATGATAAATTTTTTAACACAAAACGGGCAAATTATCTTAAGATTATTAATAGCTATCGTTCTTGGAGTATGTATTGGGGCAGAACGTAATCTAGTTCACAGAGAAGCAGGGATGAAAACACATGCGCTTGTTTCTATGGGCGCAGCATTATTTATAATTATTTCTGAATATCTTTCAGTTATGTACTCGGGAGTTGGAGGTTTTAATCCTGCAGTGATTGCATCAAATATAATCGTTGGAATAGGGTTTTTGGGAGCTGGGTCTATAATCCTTCAAGGTGCTCGACTAAGAGGCCTTACGACAGCTGGAGGGCTTTGGGTGACAGCTGGCATAGGTATGGCTGCTGGATATGGACTCTTTGCTCTTGCTATTATTGCTACTGTCTTAGTTTTGATTATCTTTATCGTTTTATATATGTTAGAAAAGCCATTGTTGAAATTTTCTGAAAAATATTCCAATAAATTCGAGAAAGAAGAAAGTCAATAAAGAATATGCAATCAAGTGAATTAAGGTCAAAATTTCTAAAATTCTTTGAAGATAGAGGGCATAAGGTAGTGCCTTCTTCTTCGCTTGTTCCAGAAAATGATCCTACTGTATTGTGGAATACTGCAGGGATGCAACAGTTCAAGCAATACTATACGGCAGGAGATAATGCCCAAAAAGATTTTAATTCAAAAAATGTTACATCAGCTCAGAAGTGTGTTCGAACTTCTGATATAGATGAAGTGGGAGATAATTCTCATCTTTCTTTTTTTGAAATGCTTGGTAATTTTTCTTTTGGTGGCTATGGCAAGAAAGAAGCTATTAATTATGCATATGATTTTATTACAAAAGAACTTGGATTACCTATTTCTTATGTAACATATTATGAAGGAGCAGGATTTATCCCTAGTGACGAGGAGTCAAAAAAGATTTGGGAAGAACTTGGAGTTAAAGATGTCAGACGTGATGGTAGTGATGTTTTCTGGGGTCCTACGGGAGACTCGGGCCCATGTGGTCCCACGACAGAAATATATTGCAAAAATTCTTCTGGAGAAGATATAGAAATATGGAATATTGTTTTTAACGAATATTTTTGTGATGGGTCAAGAGAAAAATTTGATAAGGGAGAAGCAAACTTAACTAAACTTTCTACTCTTGGGATTGATACAGGAATGGGTTTTGAGAGATTGTTAACCATTGTAAATAAAAAAGAAAGTGTTTATGACACAGATATTTTTGAAGAGGTAATAAAAAAAATAGAAGAATTATCAAAGATAAAATATGGAGATAAGCGAGATGATGAGTATATAAAAAATGGAGAACAATGCTGGGTTGATACTAGGAAAAAGTTAAGAATAATTATGGATCATATGCGCAGTGTCTTATTTATGGTTTCAGATGGTTCAATACCGGGGAATAAAGGCCGAGGATATATTACTCGTCGTCTTATCAGAAGAGCAGTTATAAAGGCGAACGGACTCAATATGCCAAACGAAATATTTACCGCAGTACTTGATAAATTTATTGAAAAATATAAGGATGTATATCCTAATGTAAATAACGGAGTAGCAAAAAATGAGATAAATAAAGAAATTTCTAATTTTGAAAATACCCTTGAACTCGGAATGAAAGAGTTCAATAAAAATACTGATCCATTTATATTGGCCACTACTTATGGTTTTCCTATTGAATTGACAGAAGAATTAGCTAAAGAAAAAGGATATAAAATAGACAGAGAAGATTTTGATAAAAAAATGGCAGAACATCAAAAACTTTCTCAAACTGCCTCTCTTGGTATGTTTAAAGGAGGTCTTTTAAATCACGAAGAAAAAACTATTAAATTGCATACTGCACATCATTTACTTTTAGCCGCACTTCAATCTATAGTGGGGAAAGACGTAAAACAAAAGGGAAGTAATATCAATGAAGAAAGATTGCGTATGGATTTTATTTGTGATCATAAACTTACTGATGAAGAAAAAACAAAAGTAGAAGAATGGGTTAACGACAAAATAAAAAATAAACTTAATGTTACTTGCAAAGAAATGAATCTAGAAGATGCAAAGAAAATCGGAGCTGAGATGGAATTTGGGGCAAAATATCCAAATACTGTTTCAGTTTACTTCATTGAAGATGACAAAGGAAATCAAATATCAAAGGAATTTTGCGGAGGACCTCATGTAAAAAATACATGGGAATTAGCATCAAGCGTAGATCCTGTTCACTCATTTAAAATAATCAAAGAAGAGGCTGTTTCATCAGGAGTACGTAGAATAAAAGCTGTACTTGCCTAAAGATGTTTGTGATATAATTATCATATGGGATTTTTTACTAAACAAAGAAGTAATTCAAAATTAGCTGTAGTTTTTGACCTTGGGTCATCTTCAGTGGGGGCTGCTCTTTTTTTGATGAGAGACGAAGATGGTCCACAAATTATATATTCTGTTCGTGAGACGATGCCTCTAAAGAAAAATGTTAAGTTCGAAGAATTTTTATCTGGGACTATTGATGCATTGAATACTGTTGCTGGTAAAGTGAGTGTAGCGGGGCTAGGTGCTCCAAAGCAGTTTTTTTGTGTATTGTCCTCACCTTGGTATTCTTCTCAGGTTAGGGTGATAACTCTAAAGAAGAATGTTCCTTTTATTTTTACATTAAAGCTTGCTGATGAATTGATTAAAAAAGAAAGCCTTCTTTTTGAGGAAGAGTATGTAAGAAATATGCCGAACGAATCAAAGGTTCGTCCTATCGAACTGAAGAACATGAGAACACTGTTAAATGGTTACGCTACCACTAACCCACTAGATCAAAAAACAGAAGACCTTGAAATGGATGTTTTTGTATCGATCAGCCCCGAGGAAGTATTGAGCAGTATTGAAGAGACCGTAGAAAAGCATTTTCATTTAAGGGATGTTAGGTTTTCCTCTTTTGCACTAGCATCGTTTACTGTTGCTCGTGATATGTTTATACACCAAGATAATTTTTCTCTGGTTGATATTGGCGGAGAGATTACTGAAATTTGTTTAGTAAAAAAAGATGCGCTTCGTTCCTCTATTTCGTTTCCAATTGGTTACAACTATTTTATACGTGGCGTGGCTTCAAATTTAAAATGTACTCTCGATGAAGCAAAATCATATATTTCTTTATACAAAGACGATCATGCCGGGGGTTCAATAGAGAAAAAAATTGGACCAGTTATCGAAAAATTAAAGCTAGATTGGCTTGCTAAATTTCAAGAATCACTAGTATTCATATCAAATGATATTTCTGTTTCTTCTACTATTTTTATGACCATAGACGAAGAGTTAGCAAAATTTTTCGCTGATACAATTAAAAATGAGCAATTTAATCAATATGCGTTTACTGAATCAAAATTTAAAGTTGTTTACTTGGGTAGTCAGGTGCTCCATGGGATAGCAGAATACAAGAAAGATATAAAGCACGATTCGTTTATTACTATCGAATCGATTTATATTAATCGTTTTTTACGATAAAATATATTTATGGCAAAGAAAACATTTAATGATATAAAAAGATCAGTGCCTATAATTCAAAAGGAAAAAATTCCAATGAAGGTGTATACGCCCATAGTTGAAAAAAAATCATATTCATCTATTTTTGAATCAAAAGTTAGTGAGTCGGTAGGAGAACAGAAAACTAGCCCATCTATCCCAGAAATGAAAATTAATAAAATTCCCGATTTTACAAAAAAAAGTATTGATAATTATAGTTATGAAAATAATTCAAAAAAAACCAGGTACACACTTTGGATAGTAGCGTTAGTCTCCGTAGTTTTTCTTTTTTTTGCACTTTCGTTCCTATTTTCAAGCGCTACGGTTACAGTTAATCCAAAAATCAATACAATCTCGTTAAATGAAAATTTGTCAGCCACAAAAGATTCTAGTGCAAATGGTTTAACTTTTGACTTAATGACCCTTTCAGACGAAGAATCAAGGACAATTTCAAGTGGAGAAGAAAAAGATTTAAAAGAAAGTGCACAAGGTAAAGTTGTTCTTTATAATAATTTTAGTTCAGTCCCTCAGCCGCTTTTAATAGATACTAGATTAGAAGGATCAAATGGTAAAATTTATAAAACAAAAATTAAGTCATCAATCCCAGGTAGAGGCAAGGATGGTACTCCTGGAAAAGTCAGCGTAGATATCTATGCCCTGGAACCAGGGCCAGATTATAATAGTGCGCCACTTGATTTTAAAATATTTGGTTTTAAAAGCTCGCCTAAGTATAATAAATTTTACGGCAGATCAGTTGGGGATATAACTGGTGGTTTTATTGGTAAATCTAAACAAATTAGCGATGAAGAAAAAACAAAAAATGAGAATGAACTAAAAGCAACTTTACAAGACAAGCTTTATAACAAGGCCTTAAGTCAGATTCCTCAAGGATTTATACTTTATAAAGATTCTACGCTCTTGAATATAGACGATAGTAACTACTCTGATCCAGCCCCTGATGGTTCCGTGACTTTGACTATGAAGGGGACTCTGTTTGGGTTTGTTCTTGATGAAAATAAATTAACGAACCAAATTGTTACTTTTCTCTTGCCAGACAACAAGGAAGATGTGTATATATCAAATCTAAAAGATCTAACATTTTCACTTTCAAACAAGGAAGCAATTGTCTTTTCAAATGTCACAAGTATAAACTTTAATATTTACGGTGTACCAAAGATTGTTTCTAAAGTTGACGGAACAAAACTAGCTACTGATTTATCAGGTAAGGATAAAAAAGATTTCAATCAAATTTTACTACAATACACAAACATAGATTCTGCTGAAATGGCCATCAGACCAATATGGAAATCTTCTTTTCCAGACAAGATTGAAAAGATTAAAGTCATTATAAATTATCCTAAATAGCTCACTGAAAGAGCACTTGTCGGCAAAATGCGTCCTTGAAAGGTTTATTAACATTTTAGTATTGACCTTATTAGCTAATTTTGTTAGAATTACACCACCTAAATGAGTGATCAAAGAGATGAAAAAATATTAACAGCGCGCGGCATTATTACCGAGGCGTTGCCTAGTACTTTGTTTAGAGTAAAATTAGAAGACGAAAAAGAAATTCTGGCATATCTTTCAGGCAAAATGAGAATGCATAGAATCAAGGTGTTGATAGGAGATTCCGTCGAAGTTGTATTAGATCCTTATGGCGGAAAGGGAAGAATTGTAAAAAGGTTGTAATATTTTTAATAATGGTGTATTATAGTGTTTACAGTTTATAAATGGTCATAAGCATTGAAAAATAAGGGTTTTCCCTTTGTTTTTGTCTTGTTTTGAGCAAAAAACATTTTATGAAAATAAAAGCATCAGTAAAAAAAATTTGTGATAAATGTAAATTGGTAAAACGCCAAAGGCATTTAAGAGTTATTTGTTCAAACCCAAAACATAAGCAAAAACAATAAAAATATGAGAATTCTTGGAATAACAGTACCAAATGAAAAGAGACTTGAGATTGGCCTAACATGTGTATACGGCATAGGCATTTCTTCTGCTCGTAAAATACTAGACAAAGTCGGCATAGAATATCGCAAACACGCCAAAGACCTTACTCCCGATGAAGAAAACAAGATTCGTGCAATTGTCGAAGGAATGAATATCGAAGGAAATCTAAAAAGAGAGGTTGCCGGAAATATAAAGAGATTAAAGGATATTAAGGCATACCGAGGAGTCAGACATACAAGAAGACTTCCAGTACGAGGACAGAGGACAAAGACAAATTCAAGAACAATCAGAGGTAATGTCAGAAGAACGATGGCTTCAGGAAGAAGAAAAGAAAGTAAGACATAATTAATTTTATAAAATGGGAAAAACAAAAATCACAACTGAATCAAAGACTGATACCGAAAAAGTTATAGATGGAGCAGAAAAAGCAGTTTCATCAAAACTTCCAAAAAAGAAAATAACATCTGGTATTGTTTTTGTTGACGCGACATTCAATAACACAAAAGTTTTATTTTCTGATAAGAGTGGTAATGCATTATTTGCATCAAGTGCTGGAGCGATGGGATTCAAAGGCGCAAAAAAGGGAACACCGTTTGCTGCTTCAAAGGTTGGTGATGTTGTTGGAGGAAAGGCAAGTGCTCTAGGAGTAAAAGATGCAGATGTAGTAGTACGGGGTGTTGGCTCTGGACGTGAACCAGCTATACGAGCTTTTATGGCTTATGGCATAGAAATTACTTCAATAAAAGACGCTACACCTGTTCCACATAACGGTCCAAAACCAAAAAAACCAAGACGAGTATAATTTTAATAAAAATATGATATCAAAACCAAAGTTTAAAATTTGTAAAAGATTAGGTCCAGGAGTTTATGACAAATGTCAGACGACTAAGTTTTCTGCCTCAACAGGAGGTTTTAATCCTTCCGCACGTCGTCCAAAAGCTCTTTCTGAATATGGAGCACAGCTAATCGAAAAACAAAAAATACGATTTTCTTATGGTATTTCAGAAAGACAACTTTCAAATTATGTTAAGAAAGCCTCTCTTTCAAAGGGTGCTCATACTGCAGAAAAATTTTACGAAGAATTAGAATCTCGTCTTGATAATGTTATTTATCGAATGGGATTTAGTAATAGTAGACGTGGAACTAGACAAATGGTATCACATGGACACTTTATCGTTAATGATCACAAAGTTACTATTCCTTCTTATCAAGTAAAAATAGGAGATATAATAAAAATTCGAGAAGGATCAAAAACAAAAAAGATATTCGATAATTTAGCTGAAAGACTAAAAGAGTACAAAGGACCTGAGTGGATTTCTTTTGACATAACAAAAATGGAAGGGAAAATTATTGAAAAGCCAAAGAATATCGAAACCTTCCTTGACCTTAATGCAGTGTTAGAGTTTTATAGTCGTTAATTTTTAAAGAAAGTTTTATTTATTATTAAAATTAAGAAGTAATTTTTATATAAAAACATGCCTGAATATAAAATAATTATGCCTTCCAAGCCACGTGTTGTACTTGAAGAAGGTAACAAGGGAATATTTGAAATAGATGGTTTGTACCCAGGGTATGGCCACACCTTAGGTAATAGTTTAAGGAGAATCATTCTCTCTTCTTTGCCAGGCGCCAGTGTAGTATCGATAAAGATCGACGGTGTATCTCACGAATTCGCTACCATGGAAGGAGTAAAAGAAGATGTAATTTTAATAATTTTAAATTTAAAGAAGACTCGTTTCAAAATGCTTTCTGACGAACCTCAGACAGTTTCTCTTTCTGTTAAAGGCCCAAAGGTAGTTACAGCAGGAGATATAAAAACAGGCGGACAGGTTGAAATCCTAAATCCAGAACTTTACATCGCAGAAGTTACAGGAAAAGTGAACCTAAACATTGAATTAAGACTCGAAAAAGGATTAGGCTTTGTTCCAAAAGAAGTTTTACAAAAAGAAAAAGTTGATATCGGCACTATAGCTGTTGATGCTATCTTTACTCCTGTTCGAAGAGTTTCGTATGAAGTAGAAAATATGCGTGTAGGAGACAAGACGAACCACAATCGCTTACGAATAGTTATCGAAACCGATGGTACACTTCCTCCACGAGAAGCTCTCTCAAAATCAATTGAGATAATGATTAATCAATTAAAAGCAATAATTGATTTTAAAGAGCCAGAAGAAGAAAAGAAAGAGGTAAAAACAGTAAGCACTGAAGACAAGAAAGAAGTAGGGGAGGAAGAAAAAAAGGATGATGATTTTACAGATGTATTAAAGACCCGAACAGACAATCTTGATCTTTCTACAAGAACCCTAAATGCTCTTACTGCTGCAAATATCAGAACTCTCGGAGGACTTGCTCGAAAGAAAAGAGAAGATTTACTTGAAGTCGAAGGTATAGGAGAAAAAGGCATTACTGAGATAAAGAAAGTTCTCGGTAAATTCGGTCTTACTTTGAAAGAATAATATAAATATATGAGACATCATAATTCAAAAAGAAAATTTGGTAGAACGAAAAATCAGAGAAATGCATTGATGAATTCTTTGGCACTTAATTTGATTATACGTGAAAAAATCAAAACAACTGAGCCAAAGGCAAAAGAATTACGACCTTTTATAGAAAAGATTGTTACTCGTGCCAAAAATAATACCATGGCAAATAAAAAGTTGATAGTTTCTAAGCTTTCCAACAGAAGAAAGGAAGTAAAAAAGCTTTTCGATGTTATTGCACCTAAATATATGGATAAAAAAGGTGGATATACGAGAGTAATAAAAGCGGGAGTCCGAAAATCAGATGGAGCAAAAATGGCTATAATAGAATTTGTGTAATTAAAAGATTTGGTTTAATATGAAAAAACAGATGAAAAAATATGATACAAAAATAATAGATGCAAGTGGAATCACCCTAGGGAGGGTTGCTACAGCCATAGCGATGTCCTTGATGGGTAAAACAAAAGCAACCTTCGAAAGGAATGTTTATTCTGGAGTTCCAGTTAAGGTTATAAATGTATCAAAGATAAAAATTACATCAAAAAAGCTTGAAAATACATCTCGTGTTCGATATTCAGGTCATAGAGGAGGTCTTAGGACTATCAAATGGGTTGAAACAGTTGAGAAAAAAGGGATGGATGAGCTATTAAAACTTGCAGTATTTCAAATGCTTCCAGGCAACAAGATTAGAAGAGAAATGATGAAGAACTTAACTATCGAAAAATAATTTTTATGGAACAAAAAGTATCAAAAGAAAAATACGTTGAAGCAATAGGAAGAAGGAAAACTTCCACAGCAAGGGTTCGTGTTTGGGAATCTACTAAATCAAGCTTTGTTGTAAATGGTAAAGATTCAAAAGATTACTTTAAAACTGACGAGCAACGCCAATTAATTACTGATCCAATAACTAAAGGCAAACCAGGAAGTAAATGGGCAGTAGAAGTGAAAGTTTCTGGTGGAGGAATACATTCTCAGGCTGAAGCAGTTCGCCATGGACTATCCCGTGCATTAGTCGGAGAAGATATTGAACTTCGTGGAAAGTTGAAAACATTAGGTTTTCTAAAACGCGATGGAAGAGCAAAGGAAAGAAGAAAATTCGGATTGAAGAAAGCTCGTAAAGCTCCACAGTGGAGTAAGCGTTAAAAATATTAATCAAGAACAAGATTTTTGTCGGTACGGATTTTTTGAAGCATAAAAAATCCTGAAGTTTTCGCGCCGTCGCGCTCAAAACCCCTTAAAAATCTTTTCTTGATTTTTTTTTGAAACTTATGCTAACATAGAAATATGAAAAAGATGAATGATGAAATAATAAAAAAAGAAAAAGAATTAGATGTTTCCACTGATGCTCAAAAAGATGAGGAGGCTGAAGTTCTTGAATTTGAATTCAACGAAGATGGAGAGGAGGATTTAAAGAAGACTATAAAAAAACTTCGTGGAGATTTAAAGATTCTTAAAAAAGAAAAAGATGAATATTTAACGGGTTGGCAAAAAGAGCGGGCAGATTTTGTTAATTATAAAAAACAAGAAGAAGACAGAAAAATGAATTTTTCAGAAAGCTTGCGTGAGAGAGTGCTATCTCGATTTTTAACTGTTATGGATAGTTTTAATATAGCCTTTGCAAACAAGGAATCATGGGAAAAAGTTGATGAAAACTGGAGAAAAGGTGTCGAGTATATATATGGCCAGATGAATACAATTTTTGAAGAATATGGAGTGAAACCAATAGGTGAAGTGGGCGAGTCTTTTGATCCAAATATTCATCAGCCAGTAGAAATGATTATTACCGATAAAAAAGAAGAGGATCATACAGTATCTCAAGTAATTCAAAAAGGATATAAATTGGGTGAGAGAGTTATCCGTGCTGCTCGAGTAAATGTGTTTGAATACAAAGATGCATTGGAAAATTAAATAAATAATATTTTATTAAAAATCCACCAAGGTCTTTCCTTGGTGGATTTTTTTGTTATAATATTAAATATGTCTCAAAGAATAATTAGTTTTATAAAAGGAGAATATTATCACATATTTAACAGAGGAAATAGTAAGCAGAAAATTTTTATTGATGATAAGGATAGAGATCGTTTTGTTAAACTTTTATATTTGTGTAATTCCAATAAAAATATCAGGTTCAGAGAAGACATAATTGAAAAGGAAATTAACGCTTTTGAATTTGATAGAGGACAAGAGATTGTCTCAATCGGTGCATGGGTGCTTATGCCAAATCATTTTCATTTATACTTGACCCTCCACCAAGGAAAGACCTTGGGGAAGGGAGAGAAGGATAAAATTGAGAACGGGGTATCATTATTTATGAAAAAAGTTTGTACCGCATATACGATGTATTTTAATAAAAAATATAAACGTACTGGAACATTATTTGAAGGAAAATTTAAATCAGTTCATGTCGCTCGAGACGTACAAGCAAAATATTTATTTTCATATATTCACTTGAATCCTGTAAAATTAATAAATCCTAATTGGAAGGAAGAGGGAATAAAAAATAAAAAAGAAGTTATTAAGTATTTAAATAAATATCGTTGGAACAGTTATAAAGATTATATGATGGAAAAAAGAAATGAAAATAAAATTTTAAATAAAGAAGATTTTCCAGATTATTTTTCAACTAAAAAAATAATGGAAAAAGAAATATTTGATTGGCTTATGTTTAACCAAGAGGATTAAAAATTCCCCAAGGTCTTTCCTTGGGGAAGAGTTAGTCTTTCAGGTGTAGAACTTTTATTTTATAAACTCCAGATTTATTTTTTGCAGCTTTCTTCTCTCTTTGTACACGTATAGGCTTTTCTCCTGAGGCCAACTTTTCAAGAAGCTTCTTGAGATCTTCTGTTTTGTATACTCGGTAATTGCTTATCGGATGGCGAAGAGCGTGGAGCTTCCCGGCCTTGTCCCAGTTACGGAGTGTAAGCTTGGACACTCCAAGGATTTCAGCTGCTTCTTTTATATTCATATATAATTTCTCCATATATATAGTATAACATTAATAAACATTACTAAGCAAATTATTATAGTTTAGTAATGTTTAAAAAGGTTTATTGTAATATAGACTCTAAATAAAGAGTTATATAGATTTATATTTTTTCAAATATTCTGTAACAATTTTTTAGGATTTATTCATTTTTTGATTTTTTTTGGACAAAATTTAATAATTTTTAATATAAAAATGAAAATAAAGGGAAAAAAATTATTTTGAAAATCATATTGAGTTATCAACACTTTTCATGAAAAAAGCTTGGAGATATAAGGGTAATAAATGATATAATTTATTTAGTTAGAAAAGAAAAACTAGTAAAAAATTTTAATGCGAAATTTTTTAAAACAAATAATTATAAAAATTAGTAGCTCTAGTGTTAGGCAAATCGATAACGATCAATCTTGTCTTTTTGTTCGATATCTAGATGGACCACCGAGGGAAAAGTTGAGCGAGGTCGGACCTCGCTCAGGACCTCCACCAAGGAAAGACCTTGGGGAAGTTGGAAAAAGAAAATTTAAAGAAATTAAAAAGGTAAGATTAGAAAAAATTAAAATAAAGAAATTAGAAAGTATAGCAAATAAAAACATTATCAAACTTAAAAATAAATTATTAACTAAAAATTATAAGAAAATGAAACACATAATAGAAAAAATAAATATTGCAAAAAAGTCGGTAAAGCATTTCTCAAAGCAATTAAAGAAAATAAATTTTGCTCAGATTGTCGGAGCTGTTTTGATTTTTTCTATGGTTTCATTTTTGTATAACCCAGGAGTGGCGAGAGCTGACTGGGCTCAGCCTGCGGCCTCTAGTACTGGGACATCTATTCCGCTAAGAAGTGGAGCTACGTCTGATGGTAGCCATACTGTTCAGATGACAAAAGCTGGAACTATTTATCTGGAAAAAAGTGGTGCAGCAAAACTTGTAGCTCAATCTGTGGCAAACAACTTAACTGTGCTTGCGATGAGTGGATCACCTACGAACTATACTTTTGCGAATGGAACTTATACTTACTACAATGTGTCTACTGCTAGTAGTTCTGTCACACTTACCCCAACTTTTTCTACAGGATCAGTCACAATAAATGGAAGTGCTGCAACGACGAATGTTGCATCTGGTTCCATTACATTATCAGGAACAACAACGATAACAGTAGTTGCTTCGCAATCTGGATACTTGGATGCTGTATATACGATTAAAGTTTTGCAATCGGTATCAGTTACTGGAACAACAGGTTCCCCGACTTATACTGGAAATAGTGGTACCTCAAATATTTATAAATTTACAGGAAGCGGCAGTATCACTACTACTGGTGCTATTACAGGCGCAAATGTTTTAGTTGTTGCCGGAGGTGGTGGCGGAGGAGGTTGGGACGGGGGTGGAGGAGGTGGTGGTGGTTACATTTCTAATACTAATTTTACAATCCCTTCCGGGACTACTTCTGTAACGGTCGGTGTTGCTGGCGCAGCTGGAGGTTATGGATTAGGAGGAAATGGATACGATTCTGTTTTTAGTTCTATAACTGCAACAGGAGGTGGAGGAGGAGCAGCTAGCAATGGTGCTGCTGGTTCAGCCGGAGGTTCTGGAGGAGGAGGACAACCATACGGTGCTGGTACTGCTGGTCAAGGTTATAATGGTGGTTCAGGATCAAGAGCTGGAGGTGGAGGAGCAGGAGGGGCTGGTACAAGTGGGAGTTATGGACAGAATGCAGGGGGGCCAGGTATTTCAAATTCAATTACTGGGTCGTCCGTAACATATGCTGCTGGAGGAACGGGTGGTGACGGATCACAACCTTCAGCAAATACTGGAAATGGTGGTGCAGCATATAATGGTGGTTCTTCATATGGTGGTGGTTCTGGAATTGTCGTCCTTTCTTTTTCTCTTCCGTCACAAACGCCGACCCTAGCAACTCCGACATTTTCTCCTTCAGGAACGGGAACAGCTACAGTGACGACGACTATTGCAGCGGCAGGATCTCCTGATCATATTTACTACACGACAGATGGAACAGATCCTACTACTAGTAGCACTCTTTACTCGGGTGCTATCACTACAACTGCAACTACGTCAAGCATAATTAAAGCAATCTCAACGAAGTCAGGATATAGTAATAGTGCAGTTGGAGTTATTTCATATACTCATGATTGGAATACAGAAATAAATACTGATCACACTGCATTCATCGGAAAATCTTCTGCTGCAGCTACTACTCCGTATTCAGTTACATTAACTGCAGGATTATCTGATGGAGCTTATAATGTTGTCGGAGTTGATAATTTTGGAAACACTTCTCCAACAGTCTCTAGCTGGCTAACTGTCGACAATACTGCGCCGACAGGTACTGTGGTGAATGCATCATTTACCACGAATTCAATTGCAAAAGGTGGCAACCCTGTCGCTCTCGTTGCTTCGGGGGAAACTGGCGGAGCATTTTGGTTTGCGCCTACTGGTATGACACAGGGTTCAACTTTTACCCCTGGTAATACAATGACAACGGCAAGTGCAACTGGGTCAACAATAAACGCTCCAGCAAATGCTGGAACTTATTATTTATATATTTTAGATGCTGCTGGTAACGTATCCGTCGCATCAACTGCAACTTTGACAGTAGACAACACTGGTCCGACAATGACAGGATTTACCTTGCCTACATATTCCACTGCGACAGTTTCAGGAACATTGAGCGCAACGGATGCATCTGGTGTCGCATCATATTTAATTACTCAAGCTAATTCTCAACCTTCTGCAACTGCATCTGGTTGGAGCACAAGTCCAGTAAGTTTTACACCTGCAGCAGGTGGAGGATCTTGGACCACAAAAAATACAGGAGGAACATGGTTCTATAGAATAGCAGCTTCTGCGAATGGAATGAAATTAGTAACAGGAAGTGGTGGTGGTCAAAATGGTTATATCTATACATCAATAGACGGTGGAGCAAATTGGACAAAGCAAACAAACTCCGGGCAACACAATTGGTCTTCTTTTGCATCTTCTTCTGATGGGACCAAATTAATAGCAACTGATAGAGGTGATAGTAATAATGGTTATGTATATATGTCAGTAGATAGTGGAGTAAACTGGACACAAAAAACTGATCTAGGAACAGCTGGGTGGATTGGTAGCGCCTCTTCTCTTGACGGAACAAAATTAGTGGTGGCAAGTCTTTATAGTCTCTCTACTTCGACCAATAGCGGATCAAGCTGGACATCTAGAACTACCGGTGCTTCTGTTAATTGGAATGTTGCATCCTCTTCTGATGGATCAGTAATTGCAGTAGTAGATGGGAGCACTCATGTTTATATTTCAACAAATGGTGGAGCAGGTTGGACACAAAAAACAATGACTGGAGCAAGTGGCTTATATAATATTAATTTGTCTTCTGATGGAACGGTAATAGCAGCAGTGGATGGTAATGGTTATAAGGTTTATGTGTCTACTGACAGTGGAGCAAATTGGGCATCATCAACACTTGGAAGTGCTCAGTTAAATGGATTAGCGATGTCTTCTAATGGAACAAAAATGGCAACAGGAGCTTGGAATGGATATGTTTATACATCAGCGGATGCTGGTGCTACTTGGACACAACAAACTGGATCTCCTTCTTCACAATGGGCAGGCCTCGTTTATTCTTCAGATGGAAGTAAATTAGCAGGGGTGGCTAATAGTTTTTATGTGTATACGTCTTCAACCGAAGGTTTAAATACTCTCTACGGTTGGGCGAAGGATACTGTCGGGAATGTTTCAGCTTCTTCAAATTCTGCAAGTACGACTATAGATAGTATTCCTCCTGTGGTTAGTGCTGTTGCTCCGGCAACAAATGCTTTTGTAAAAGATGCAAAAGTTTCTTACACTCTCACTGAGGCAACGAGTGGAATCGCTTCGGGCTCAATAACTTGGACAAGAGTTAGTGGGACAGTAGATGCTGGTTCACCACATGTGCAAGCTCTCACAGGCACAGAATTAAATACCGGAGCTCACTCAAATATTACTCTCACAAACAATCCTACTCTCGTCGATGGGACAGTTTACAAAGTTGAATTTAATGCGACAGATGGAGCAGGAAATGCAGCAGCAACGGTGACAAGTAATCCTGTAACCTACGATACGACCGCACCGGCATTTTCATCTACTGCTCCTGTGACAAGTGCGTATGTTAAAGATACAAAAGTTAGTTACACTCTCACAGAAGCAAATACAGTTGCGAGTGGATCAATAACATGGACTAGAACAAGTGGAACAGCAGATGCTGGTTCACCACATGTGCAAGCTCTCACTGGCACAGAATTAAATACTGGAGCACACTCAAATATTACTCTTACAAACAATCCGACTCTCGTCGATGGGACAGTTTACTCAGTTGCATTTAGTGCAACAGATAATGCTGGTAATACTGGCACAGCAACAAATACTGGAGTAACGTATGATACGACTGCCCCGACTGTCGCCATGACATATAGTCCAGCGACGGCTATTGTGGGAATAGAAAATATTACGGCTACATATTCAGAAGCAGTTTCTGGAACTCCGACGATTACAATTAATCGTCCTCCAGGAACAGGAGCTGCGGTGACAGGACCAACTGCGATGATAAGAGGCGCATGGGTATCTCAAGCAAGTGGTAAAGCATATAATGTTGCTTATGGTAATAATGTCTTTGTTTCTGTTGCTACAGATAGTATTAAATATTCATCAGATGGTATTACTTGGACACCATCTGCAACACTACCATTGTCTGGTAAAAATTGGTGGGGTCTTGCCTTTGGTGGAGGTATGTTTGTTACGGGTTCTAGTAATGGAGCTTCTGGAGCTTATATTATGAGCTCGACAGATGGTATTAATTGGACACAGAGAAAAGTTACATCAGATGGAATAAGAAGTATTGCATATGGTAATGGATATTTTGTTGCAGTGGGGATGAATGGTTATGGATATTATTCTTCTGATGGAACAAACTGGACAACAGTTTCAGGAGCTTGTACTTATTATTGTAATGGTGTTGCCTATGGTAATGGCAAATTCATTGGAGTATCTAATTTTTCTAATAATTACCCAGCAAGAATTTCTTCAGATAATGGAGTATCCTGGACGAATGGTGGCAATCTTGTCTCGTCATATTATTCCATAGCATATGGCAATAACATGTTTATTGCTGCTGGCTTGAATGGTTCGATATATACTTCTACAAATAATGGAACAAGTTGGACAGCTCAGTCTATTAGCACATCTGCGCTAATAAGTATAAATTATGTTTCAGGTTTATTTATTATCGGGTCAGCTGATGGGTATATTTATACATCAGCTGATGGAACAAATTGGGTAAATCAATATACTGGAAAAACGAGATGGGATACTGGCGTTGCTTATGGAAATAATAATTTTGTTATGACAGATTATTACGATGACAAACTTATTTCTTCTGCTAATGCCTATACCTACGCATACAACGTCTTAAAATCTAACGGCACAACATTGCAAGACGGAACAACGACGATTGGATTGTCTACAGTTACAGATACTGCAGGAAATAATGCCGTAGCTCCGACGAATGCAAGCTTTACAGTTGATACTCTTCCTCCAGCTATTACGACTCCAATAAATACTGCACAAAGACTCAAGAGTGGAACAGCGGGATCACCTGTAACTACCACATCAAATGTTCAAATTGATAAAGCAGGAGACATATATATAGTAAAGAACGGAAACACTCCTACAACACAGTCTGCCATCGACGCACTTGTCACTGCAAAAAATGCAGCAAAAGTTGTGACGGGGGCAACAGCAGCGACACCTTATACTTTTGATATTCCCTTAGCTGCAAATATAAATGATGGAGCATATAATTTCGTCGCAGTCAGTACTGTCGGAAATATTTCTGATCCATTCACTGGATGGCTCACTATAGACAACACTGCGCCGGTTATCACTGTCACATCCGCAGCAAATGCATCAGCTGGAACAACTGCCGGATGGTTAAAAATAGGTGACACAATTACATTTACAATTACTCCGACAACCACAGAAGCAAACGCAACTGTCGGAGCAGTTTCTTATAATGGTCAAGCTCTCACATGGACGACAGCAAATAGTGGTGTTACATACACGAGTACTTACACAGTAAATTCTGGACAATCAAATCAAGCAAGTCCGCTTCAATTAACAGGGGTAACTCTAACTGATACACCTGGAAATACAAGTACATCTGCAAGTACGTCTGATGTTACAAGAAAAATTGATGCAAATGCTCCGACAAATCAGAATTCAGTTTTTGCAGCAAATTTTACAACTAAAGGAACTGCTTCAGTCGGAGTAAGTTCGTCTGGTGATGCGACAAATAATATTTGGTTTGCACCAACAGGGACGACAACTTTTACAGCAGGTCCGACGATGACGACAGCGGGAGGAACAGCAACATCCATTCTTTCTCCATCCGCAGACGGAACTTATTATTTGTATGTTGTTGATGCTGCAGGAAATATTTCTCCTGCCTCAACACACACACTTATTGTAGACGCAATACCTCCAACACCAAGTGCACCACCTCCATACAATGTTGCTCAAGTTTTGAAAACGGGAGCAGTATCCACTTCAAAAGTACAAATAGACGAACAAGGAAAAATTTATTTAATAAAACACGCAGTTGCAGCAGCTACTCAAGCAGACCTCGATGCTGCTGTTAATACAAATCATAATGGGTTTATTGCTCAAGCGTCAGCTTCTGGTGCCATACCTTATACTGTAACAATTCCTGCAGGGCTTGTAGATGGAGTATATGATATAGTCGGGGTTGACTTGGTTGGAAACATTTCTTCACCACTTTCTGGATGGCTTACAGTAGACAATACTGTTCCGACTTCAACTATCTCAAATCCAGGTGATGGAACAATAACACCAACTCAAACAACAATAGTGGGAACTGCATCTGATGCAAATGGAATAAACAAAGTGCAGATTTCTATTAAAAGAGTTTCCACTGGAAAATATTATAATGGTTCAGGGTTTACTTCTGATACCGAGTACATGTTGGATGCTACAGGTGGTGCATCTTGGTCTTATGCTATAGCAAATAGTAAATGGATTTCAATAGATGACTATACGATAAAATCTTATGCTACAGATACGGCACTCAACTTACAAACTGCAACGACAACTGCGACATTTACTTTTGATAATACTCCTCCTGAAGTTGATATAACTTATGCTCCAGTAAGTCCAGAAAAAGTAGGTGATGTAGTTATAACTGCAACTTATACTAAATCAATAGTTGGAACACCATTAATTACTATTGATCAACCAGGAAGTTCAGACAAAACAAATCAAACGATGGTTAATGCAAGTGGGGATAAAAAAACTTGGACATATAGCTATCATGTAAATTCTCACGGTGGAGCTTATGCAGATGGAACAGCAAATGTTTCACTTTCGAGTGTAAATGACTCGGCTGGTAATCAAGCAAACTTACCAAGAAGTGGAAATACATTTGTTATCGATACGACTGCCCCAACTTCTACAATAACCCCAATATGTAGTGTGGCAGGAAACGGATGTACTACTGAAGGACAGGCTGCAACCCCACAAGGGACATTCGGTGTAAATTCTATTGCTGGAACAGCTGCTGATACGAGCGGGTCAGGAGTAATCCTAGTAGAAATTTCTTTACAAGATACAACAACAGGCCAGTGGTATAGTAGTGGAACATTTAATTCTCCTAGTGAAGTTTATATGCCAGTCACAGGAACTGATACTTGGACATATAATTCATCTGCTGCACAGCTAGAAATAAATCATATTTATCAAATCAACGAAAGAGCAACAGATACAGCAGGGAACATAAGTGCTGTTCAACCTTTATTGTTCCAATTCACAAACTCTCCTCCAACAGTTTCAAATGTTACTGCAAGTGAAAATGCTGCGGGTCTAGTGACAGTAGGATACGATATTACTGATCATGAATCTACTTCTACATCGCAATCACTATTTTATGGAATAGGTGCAACGCTCTCTGGTGACATATCAAGTGGCACCACATCTATCACATTATCGGATACAACATATTTACCAACCACAGGGAAAATTATTATAGACAATGAAATAATTTCTTACACTGGTAAATCAGGAAATACTCTTTCTGGAGTAGTAAGAGGTGCAGCAATAAATTATACAGGCACAACAAATACTACAACTCCATATATTCACTCATCAGGAACACCTATATATGTATATGCTCCTAGCGCAACAGGTGCAGGAGTTGGTTTTGTGAATATCGGGACAGGGAAAACAATTACATGGCAAGCAAATACTGATGCAAATGGTTATCAAAATTCTGGAGAAATTATAAAAGTTGTTGCGAACGACGGTGCAACAGGTTCAATGATTGGGCAAAATTCTGCAACTCCATTTAATCTTGATGCTGCAAGTCCAACGGTAGCAGATACATCTCTCCTAATAAATGATTCAAGTTCTACAGCATCCGGTACAAGTCCAAATATAACTTTAAAATTACAAAACGTAGTAGGGAAGCCAGCGAACGAAAATATTTTTGTACAATTCTCAAGAGACGGTGGAACGACATGGTATGGAGCAAATGCCAATGGTACTTTATCTGGAGTTGGAACACTTGGCACTGGATTTTCTTCTAATCCAACAGTTGTGAGTGCGATATCATGGCCTTGGGTAATGCAATCAAGAGCAGAGACAATAACTGTAAAAGTGTCAGATAATTATAGTAACTTTGCGACTGATACAAACACCGTAGGGTACAATGCTCCACCAGCATTTGATTCTAGTTTTGGAACTGATGGAATATCTGTATCGCAAATATCTGATAGTGCTGATGCAAACTTTGGTAAAGTAAAAATACAATATTCAATAAAAGATACTGACACAGATGGCGATGCTGTTCCAAATTTTGTCACACCGACATTTGCTTATGATTCGGGATCAGGGTTTACGAATATCGCAGACTCAAATATCAATTATACTGACGCACCGGCCGGTGGACAAATAGTAGATCAAAATTCTGATGGAGTTCGCGACAACAAAGTTTTAGCAGGGAGCTTCTTAACATACACAGCATATTGGACTCCACCTGCAGATATTTCGACTGCGACAGCATCATTTAAGATTACAGTAGATGACCATGAAGCTCTAAGTAATACTACGTCAAAAACAATCTCAAGTATGACGATCGATTCGAAGAAGCCAACAGTATCGACTCCAGTAACATTTGATGCTGGAATCGCTGGAGTAACAGATTCTGCGACGATTACGATTCCAAAACCGAGTGACTTATCAGCTGTTCAATATAGAATTGCTGACGATTCATCTAACTCTAGTCCACAAGATACTGGTTGGGTAAACATGACTGCTGATACGACAATACCTTGGACATTCGATTCAGTTGTTGGAATAAAAACGATCAAGTACCAATTCAGAGATGCATATGCAAACACAACAAGTGAAGTTTCAACATCAACGCTTACTCCAGTAGATGCAAACTCATTCGTAGTGCAAGATGCATCAAATCCAAAAATTCCTTCATATGATATGTATATAAGTTGGAAGGCGATAACTGATACGACAGGATTTGCTTCATATAGACTTGAATATGCAACATCTTCGAACAACGTTAATTTCTCACCATATCAGTCCATAGGAACAGGGATGAGTGATTCAACGACAAATTATTATGTTCATCAAAATTTGGACCCAACAAAATATTATAGATACATTCTTGGCGTTGTTGGGACAAACGGAAATATTTCGGTTCGTTCCGGAGGATATGTTACTGCAAAACCTGATGGGACTCAGAACTATGGTGAGGGCTCGGGTGGTGGCTCTGTTGCAGCAGCATCTCAGGTTGTAAATGTTGTACCAATCCAAGGTACAGATAAGAATGTTACCATCACATATAAATTAACTGATCCTTCTATTGCGCAAAAACATAGTCCTTCATATGAAGCGAGAGTTTTCTACAATATTGGAATTACCTTACCATCTAATGCTGATGCCGGTGGAAATATTACAGTGTCTGATGCTTCAAAATTAAAATCTTCTGGATATATTCAAATCAATAATGAAGTACTAAACTATACAGGAAAATCAGGGAATACCTTGACGGGTATTACTCATGGTACTTGGCCAACTGATATATCTCAAGGGCGTGCAACTAGACCAAATTTACTATACTTTGCAGGTACGCCAGTTTGGGTAATGGCAACAACCTCTGCACCTGATACAATTGTAGATACTCATATTGCAAATGGACAAAATGGGACTATCACTTGGACTACATATGACGAGTCAGCTCTCGCTGGTGGAATATATAACAATGTCGGTATTAGAGTTCTAGTCCACGACAATCAAGATGCTGGAAGTGGTCCACTTTCAACTCAGAGTGATTATTCGGAAAATGGAATATTGAATGTACTCGACCTAAATACTCCAACAGTTGCATTTAGTACTACTCATGCATCTGGACTTCAGAGTGTAACGCCGGCAGTGTTTACAATAAATCTAAGTAGAGTTTATCCGATTAATGTAACAGTAAATTATGCTGTCACTGGTACTGCAGTTGGTGGTGGAGTTGATTACACTCTTCCAAACGGAACTGCGACAATAACCGCGGGACTTACTACTGCAACTCTCTCATCAGTAATTGTCGATCATTCTCCACAAGTAAGACCAAATAAGACAATCATAGTTACTCTTTCAAATCCTACAAATGCGACACTAGGAACTAATACAAGTGAAACCTATACAATAATAAATCACGGAGCAGATACTACTCCTCCAGTTGTAACACTGGTTGGCAATGCATCAATGCATGTTGTTAGTGGTACAGTTTGGGCAACACAAGATCCAGGAGCTACTGCGATTGACGATGTAGATGGAAATATAACTTCATCAATTGTAGAAACTGGAACAGTAGATATGAATACACCAAGCACAACTGCCTATACTGTGACTTATACTGCCACTGATAGTTCGAATAATGTTGGCACAGCAACTCGTGATGTTTATGTAGATGATGCAAACGCTGCAACCTTTGATATTACTGTCACTCAAAAGACACATGGATTTATTACTCCCGATGGTACAACGAGTGTGCATATTCATTCCGATCAAGCTTATACGATAACCCCAGATGACGGATATAAAGTTGACGGTATTACAATTGATACTGATTCTCCACTTACGCCAACAGTTGGAGTAAACCACTATACATTCCATAGTGTAACTGCTCCTCACACTATCACGGCATCATATTCTGCTTTACCAGATACTACAAAGCCAACTATCACAATTCTTGGAACAAATCCTGCTGTGCTTACTGTCGGTGATACTTATGTAGATGCAGGCGCAACAGCAGAAGACACATATCTAGGCGTAACTACTCCGCTTACAAGCCAGATTGAGGTAGTAAGTAATGTTGATACAACCAAAGCAGGATCATATAAAGTTATCTATACTGTGGCTGATGCAGCAGGGAATATTGCAAAGGCTACGAGGACGGTAAATGTGACTTACAGTTTGACGTATACAATTACTGCAACTTCAGGCCCTTACGGTTCTATTAGTCCACCTGGAGCAACACAATTTGGTACTGGCACTGATACGACTTACACAATAACTCCAAATGATGGATATGAAGTTGAAACTCTTATCGTAGATGGCGTATCTCTTGCACCAGCAACGAGTCATATATTCACAAATATAATTGCTGACCACACAATTGCAGCTACATTTAAAGCACTGCCTGATACAACAAAACCTACAATCACAATAATCGGCCCAAATCCTGTAAATCTTACAGTGGGTGATACATATACTGATCAAGGTGCAACAGCAGAAGACACATATCTAGGCGTAACTACTCCGCTTACAAGCCAGATTCAGACATTAAGCAATGTTGATACAACAAAAGCAGGAACATATACAGTTCAATATTCAGTGGCCGATGCAGCAGGAAATGTTGCAACAGCTACGAGAACAGTTACTGTTGCTTATAGTACTACATACACAATCACGGCAAGTGTTACAGGAGGACATGGAACTATCGATCCATCTGGAGTTAGTTCAATCTCAACTGGGCACGACATCGTCATTACTATGACTCCTGACGATGGATATACGGTTGCGACACTTACAGTAGATGGTACAGCAAGGGCCGCAGTTTCAACTTATACATTTACGAATGTTGTCACAGATCACACTATCAATGTTACATTTAGTGCACTACCTGATACAACTCCACCAACAGTTACATTAAATGGGGCTTCGTCAATTCAACTCACTGTAGGAGATACTTATAGTGAACTTGGTGCAACGGCAACTGATGTTTATTTAGGCGTCACAACACATCCTACTGTTACTATTAGCGGTGCACCTAATTCTCCGGTGACAGCAGGAACTTATCATGTCTTATATATGGCAACTGACATAGCAGGAAATGTTGGAACAGTTACGAGGACAGTAACAGTAACTTATAATCAAACTTATACAATCACCGCAAGCACTGGCGATTCCAATGGAACAATCAGTCCATCAGGAGCAGTTTCAGTATTAACTGGAGCAAATAAAATGTTTACCATCACTCCAAATTCTGGATATGTGGTAGCAACTCTCGTTATTGATGGAGTAAGTGTAGCAACTGCTCAATCATATACATTCTTAAATGTTACAAATGATCACACAATTTCTGCAACATTCTCTCAGACAATAGATATTACTCCACCAGTTATTCATCTAAATGGTGATGCTACTGTGTCTGTTGTAAAAGATAGTACCTCAACCTATAATGATCCAGGTGCAACTGCTACTGACAATGTAGATACTAGTGTTCAAGTTAGTGTTAGTGGAACAGTAAATATGTCAGTAGTTGGGACATATACTCTTACATATACTGCGCATGACACTGCTGGCAATCAAGCAACTCCTTTGACAAGAACTGTAAATGTAACTCTTGCAGATTCATATAACATTACTGCAACGGCAGGACAGAATGGAACTATTTCACCACTTGGAGCTACTTCAGTAGCAACTCATGGAAATCAAACATATACTATTACTCCAAGTAGTGGATATGGAATTGATACATTTACAGTAGATGGGGTTAAACTTGCTGCTCCTGCAAATAATTCTTACACATTTTCTGATGTAACAAAGAATCATACTATTGATGTTACATTTACTAATACTCCTGACACTACTCCACCTACGATAACAGTTACAGGAAATACTCCTGATACTGTTATTGTAAACAGCGTGCAAACTTATACAGATCCAGGAGTTACTGTAACAGATGATAGAGACGGAACATGTACGAGTGGAAGCACAAGTGCAACTCCGGCAAAAGGTACCTGTGTATATAGTGCAAGCGGAACAGTAAACACTACCGCTGCAGGTTCGTATACTCTCACGTATACCGCGAAAGATTCTTCAGGAAATACGGCAACTGCAACTAGATCTGTAACTGTAAAATATGCAGACACTTACAACATTACTGTAAATGTTGGTAATCATGGAAGTATAAGTCCTACGACTGGCGCTGTTACTTCACTGCAAGATCATACTTACACAATTACGCCAGATACAAATTATAAAACTTCTTCTTTGTTGGTTGATGGAAAAGCAGAATTACCAGATACAACTTATACGTTTACAAATGTTATTGCTGATCACACAATTGCCGCAACATTTTCTCTACTAACTGCAATACCTCCGACGATAACAGTAGCCGGAGCTAATCCGATGAGCATTAATAGTGGGACTCCATTTGTTGATCCAGGCGCAACGGCAGTTGACTCAAGTGGTACCACTGTTACTGTTGTTACAACTGGTACTGTAAATGTAAATACTGCTGGAGCATACACCATTACATATACTGCTACAGATACAGATGGGAATACTGCTACAGCAACAAGGACAGTAAATGTTGTAGATATTACACCGCCAACAATAACAGATATTGCGACACCTGTAATAACGACAACTGCAGTAGCAATAACTTGGACAACAAACGAAAAGGCAACTTCGCAAGTTGAATGGGGCACGGTAACAGGAGCTCTAACTAATACCACTACACTCGATAGTAATCTAAATATTTACCACGTTGCTACACTAACCGGCCTAACCGAAAATACTCCTTATTTCTTCAGGGTTATTTCAGTAGATGCTTCACACAATAGTGCAACATCTGATCCAGAAAGTACATTTACTACAGTGCCAAGTGTAACTACAGTTATCAATCCTGGAGGCACTGGCACGACAAATAACGCAGCAAATGATAATACTTCAAAATATATTCCAGATCTTGTTCCGCCAAAAATAACTGCTATCAATATCCATGATATTACAGCTTTTGATGCCAAAGTAAGTTTTACAACCGATGAAGACGTATTGTCATTTGTTGAATATGGCTTAACTGCTAAGTATGGCAATAACTCAGCAGATGGACAATGGGGTAAAACGCATGATATTACTCTCGGAGGTTTGAAATTCGGGACGTTGTATCACATGAGAGTTACAGCAATAGATAAATCAGGAAATGCTGCTTCAACAGAAGATCAAACATTTACCACAAAATATTTTAGTGAAAATCCATCAGATCTCACAAAGATAGAAAATGTTCAGCAGTATCAAAGTGAAATTGAAGCTACAATCGAATCAATTTTACCAGCCCTTATTCCTCCATTCGTCGAAGAACCAAAAATAATTGATCTCACTCAAAATAGTGCAACAGTAACTTATCGTACAAATATAAAAACATTCCCAGTTGTGGCTTATGTTGAGGACAGTTCATTCGATGCCACAAAAGCAAATCCTTACACTATTGAAACATCAGACACTACTGAAAAAGCACTTACTCATACACTAAATCTTCTAAACTTAAAACCGAATACTAAATACCATTTGCAAGCTAGAGCATTCTCATTGCCACAGGTTGTTGGTAAGTCTCAAGAGATTACATTTACAACTAAGCCGTCAAAAATACATGGAACTATCTTGCAGAAAAAATACGATTCGTTTGTAGTAGTCTGGACTACGGATACACCGACCACATCAATTGTTGAATACAAGAACCTTAAGTCTGGTGAAACTTCACGTGTAATAGATAATTCAGTCATGAGTACTTCTCATTCAGTACCAGTGGAAAATCTAACACAAGGAACTTCGTTCTCAGTTAAAATATCTGGTGTAGATAAAAATGGAAATGTTTTTGAAGGAGACGCTCCTATAAGTGTCACTACTCCAGTTGACGTAACTCCACCAGTCATCTCAAGTTTCAAAGTTGAAAGTTCCTTGGTCACTGGTCGTACAGACAGGGCGCAATCCATCGTATCGTGGTCAACAGACAAACCATCTACTTCAACTGTATACTACGAAGAAGGATCTGGTTCTCCGGATAAACCACTTGCAAACAAACAAGAAGACATAAAGACATTTACCACAAACCATGTTGTTATATTATCAGTATTAAAGCCTGGAACAATATATAGATTCCAGATTTCATCTACTGATGGTGCAGGGAACGTAACCAAGCTTCCTATTCGTACCATTATTACGCCAACGCAGAGCCAGTCTATAGTTGATATTATATTCAAGAATTTCGACCAAACCTTCGGTTTCTTACAGAATATAAAGTAAAATAGAATAATTACCAAAGCACAAGGTGAAAAACTACTAAAATTATGGTAGAATAGCCTTGTGCTTTAGTGTATTGTAGGTTTTTATGAATATAAAAAAGTTGAACTTTAGCAATAAAAATAATACAAATTCATTAATTTTTGCGCTGATTGTTGTTGTTATTTTTTTGTCTATATTTTTTTGTTTTATTACAAATCCAAATCAAGTAGTGGCATCTTCTTCGAGTGGCACTATCGACAATGTATATAGATATGCAAAAGGAGTAGACAATAAAGATATAAAAATTGATTTTAGATTTTTTAAGAGTTCTAATCATGTTATTGTCACAGATTCACTATTGTATGGATACGCGTGGGGACAGGGTATCGGATGGGTAAATCTCTATCCAGCAGGAGGTGGAGTATCGAATAATGGAGAAGGAGTTTTGTCGGGATATGCTTCGAGTGAGCTTGGAGGAAACATTGATTTTAATGGTGTGACGATAAATTCAAGTGGGGAATTTTTGGGATACGCATCTACTGAAAAATTAGGGAAAATTTCTTTTAACTGCGCTAATGATAATTCTTGTGCTACTGATAATTACAAAGTAGTTACTGATTGGAGACCAGTATCAATCAGGGGGACGACTCCAGTCACAACTCAAACTTTTGTTATCACTGCGGAAGGGGCAGATAATGGAGACATTGAGCCATCAGGGGCGACAGTATTTACATCAGGTTCAGATGCACACTATACGATAATCCCTGATAATGGATATAAAGTTGATACATTAACAGTTGATGGATCTTTGGTTAGCTCAAGTACTAATTATATTTTTAATGATGTCATTGCAGATCATTCTATCTCAGCGACCTTTGCAGCCCTTCCCGACACAATAAAACCCACAATACATATCAATGGTTCTGCTGATATAAAAATTTTTATTGGAGATAGTTATAAAGACCAAGGTGCGACGGCTGAAGATAGATATTTAGGAGTTACTACTGATCTAACTGGTCAGATAGATACAGTAAATAATGTTGATACAAAAAAAGCTGGAACTTACACAGTTCAATATTCTGTATCTGACGCTGCGGGTAATAAGTCTACAGTTTCAAGAACAGTTATTGTGTCGTCGTATCCAGTTGTAGAAAAAATCATTACTCCACAACAGCAAGATAATAATAATTCTAATAAAACATCAAAAAACATAACAGATATAGTTAAAACTACAAAAGAATTTACACAAGAAGCTGTAGTAATAACACAAACTTCAGTAGGAGATATTTCAACAAAAACGGTTACAACGGTTGGGATAGCAGGGGGAGGGACAGCTCTCGTTTCTTCTCTTACTACCAGTCTGCTTTCTTTTTCTGAATTTTTTCTAACATTTTTTAGACTTTGGAGCTTACTTCTTTCAGCGCTTGGCCTTCGAAAGCGCAGAGAACCATGGGGTACTGTGTATGATAGTGTTACAAAACAACCTCTGGATCCTGCTTATGTTGTACTCTACGACAAAAGTGGTAATGAAGTTGCAACCTCAATAACCGACCTAGATGGACGTTATGGATTTCTTGCCCCGCCAGGCATCTATCGCATGGTTGCAAAAAAGACAAATTACATAGCACCATCATTACATCTTCATGGTAAAGAAAGAGATGAACTTTATGATAATCTTTACTTTGGAGAAGATATAGAGCTTGGCACAAGCAAGGCGATAGCAAGGAATATTCCGATGGACCCTCAAGGCTTTGATTGGAATGAATTTGCTAAAAGAGATAAAAATATAATGAAGTTTCACCACCCACGAAAAAAACTCATTGCCCAAATTTCAAACGGATTATTTGTCGCTGGTATTATTCTCTCTATTGGACTCTTTATTGTTAAACCAGATATATACAACATCGGTATTTTAGTTTTGTATGTATTTTTAATAGGGCTTCGCTTTATCAAGTTCAAACCAAAATCTTTTGGTGTTATGAAAGATAAACTTGGTGGTCTTCCTTTATCATTTGCCATCGTTCGAGTTTATTCGAAAAGTACAGGAAAAGAAATTTTCCATCGTGTAGCAGATCAATATGGGCACTATTATTGTTTACTTGCAAAGGGGGATTATTATATAACAATTGAAAAGAAAAACAGTGACGAATCGTACTCTTTGGTATATACGTCTGATGTTATAAGTGTCAAAACGGGAATTATTAATCAAGATTTTACAATATAATATCTTCTAAACTTTTCTTATTAGATTAGAATAGCTAGATGAAAATGGTTTTATATTAATATATAATAGATTCATATGAACAATACAGATGAAAAAATAAAAATTCTTTTGGTTGATGATGATGAAATGATGCGTATATATTTTCGGGACATTTTTTGGATCCATGGGCGCAATAATCAATATGACATTATGATGGCATCGAATCTCGAGGAGGCGGAAAAGATAATCCGAGATGCTAACACTAGACCAAGAACAATTTTCTTGGATTTAGTTTTGTCGCCAAATAAAAACAATGTTTCAACTTTTGACATGACACGTTGCATTGAATTTATAACAAAGATAAAAACAACAAAAGAGTTTTCTCAAATAAAGATAATCTTATATTCTGGACACAGTGAACGCTCAATACAAAAAGAACTTTCAAAAATAGGGGTCGATGGATTTTTAGTAAAAGGAGAAAGTACACCAAAAGAAATAATAGCCTACACAGATCAAATTCATGGAACCAGATGATATAATAAAACTTCAAAATGTTAGTCTTTGGTATAACAAGGGTAAGCCAATAGAAGTCCAAGCACTAAAAAATATTTCACTTGAAATAAAAAGAGGTGATTATGCTGCGTTTTTCGGTCCATCTGGTTGTGGAAAAACGACTATGCTTTATTCTATTTCTGGTATAGATCGTTTCCAAGAAGGGAAAATTTTTATAAATGACCGTGATATTTCAGGTCTTTCAAACCAAGAGCTAGCTATTTTTAGACAAACAGGTATAGGCATAGTTTTCCAGCAATTCAATCTTGTTCCATCTTTGTCTGTTTTAAAAAATGTTGCGCTACCTATGCTTTTTGTTGGGATTTCATCTGCAAAAGCAGACAAAGAGGCAGCGAAAATCTTGGAAAGATTAGGCATGACAGAATACGCGAACCGCTATCCTTTTGAACTCTCTGGAGGTCAGCAACAGCGTGTAGGTATCGCCAGAGCACTAGCCAACGATCCTCCGATTATTATTGCCGACGAACCTTTAGGAAACCTTGACTCAATTAATGCAAAAAGAGTTCTTGAATTTTTAAAAGAACTAAACGAAAAAGACGGAAGAACAATCATAATGGTTACACACGAAGCATGGAGTCTTCGTGATGTTAAGACCATTTTTCACATGAAAGATGGGACCATTACTGATGTTGAGCACATTACTGCCAAGAAAAATATTGCAGAATCTCTCTCTGGTCAACTATACAAACAACTTGCTTCTGAAAATAAAAATGTTCCAGTTAAAGTTGAACAGCTTTCTGCTAACTTACTCCCGAACTTCTTGTTAAGAGGGTATTCACTAGAAGAAGTAAAACGCTTTGAAGAAATTTTGAATGAATTATTTATAAACAAAATAGACACAAAAGAATTCAAAGATCTGATTGTTAAACCTTTTGCAGAAGGAGGAGTTGGACTTTGGAAAAAGAAAGCTATCAGTATTGCAACTTTTATTGAAGATATAATAACTAAACGAAAAGACATAGAGGCAATATATAAATCAATAGAACAAAATAAAGAAGTTCCGATTTTTGATGAGATACAACGTATTCGTAAGTGGCTCATAGAGGGCTACACTGGGGAATTGACCCCTTGGCAAATAATGTCGCTCGATCAAGTCATCTCTGACAGGATTCGCAATGTGATTACAGCTAAAGATGTTCCCGACCTTTTAGATCTTTCAAAAAACAAGTTTGGAGTTGGACTTTCTTTTCGTGCAGCTCATCTAATGGCAGAAAAATTAGAGTTAATTTTAGATAGTACCGAGGATCCTTCTAAAAAAGAAAAGAATAGTGCACCAAGTTCTCTGAGTGAGGATATTGCCAACGTTTCACTAAAAAAGTTATAATAAAGGTCAATGGCCTCTAATACATTAAGATTTAAAGAACTACTGTCTCTTTCTTTTAGAACTTTTCGAACCAAACCTCAACGAGCCTTTTTGACTATCATGGGTATGTCCATAGGTATTGCTACTGTCTTGCTGCTTGTGTCTCTTGGTTATGGTCTTCAGTATATATTGATCGGTAAACTTATGACGACCGAAGATTCTCTTGTTACTATGGAGATTTCATATCCAACAGAAAGTAATTTACTCATCGAACCATCTTATTTAGATAAATTAAAAAGTTATCCTGACGTTGCAGAGATAAGCCCTGTTGCACAGTTTCCGTGTGAAATCAGTGCACCTGATACTTCTAAACTTCTAGCAGATGTGAGAATTATTGAGCCCTCATATTTCAGACTCTCGGGAACGTTGCCTACAGTAGGGAAGGCTATTACTGATGGCAATGGTACTGTTGTTTCAAGCCAGATGCTGGTTGCTCTTGGTTTAAAGGCAGATGAAACGATATTGGGGAAGCTTTTTAGTCTAAAAGTTTATTATCAAGATTCGTCAACAAATTCAACTACTGAAGCGGATTCTAACGCACCAGTTCCAGTACAGGGGATTATTTCTGATGACGCGATGGCTCCTACTGCCATTGTGTTTTCTAATGCGCTCACTGGAACACCGCCATTTTATAGATCAATTCTTGTTAAGGCAAAAAATGTTGATGTGTTGGAAGGGCTTAGAAATAAATTAATGAATGAAGGGTTTATTGTATCAGCTAAAATTGATCTCATTACTCAAGCTCGAAAAATTACGAATATAATAACAATCGTACTTGGAGTCTTTGGTATTACTGCTCTCGTTGTTTCTGCGATTGGAATGTTTAATACGATGCTAGTAGGATTTTTGGAAAGAATTTACGAAGTTGGAATTTTGAAATCAATAGGTGCAACAGATGGTGATGTGAGGAATTTGTTTTTGCTGGAAGCCTGCCTGATGGGGCTGATGGGAGGGGCAGGGGGAGTTATCATCGGTCTTATTATTGGTCAGATTTTTAATTATGGCTTGACTCTTATTTCTACTAGATTTGGTGGTACTTCACTTAATCTATTCGTATCACCAATCTGGTTTATAGGATTGATTATGGGATTTTCAGTTTTGATAGGGCTTATATCTGGTTGGTGGCCAGCACATCGCGCAGCAGGACTTTCTCCAAAAGAAGCATTCACAAAGAGTTAAAAAATTTACTTTTCTATATTTTTTAAAAAATAAGAATTTGTTTCAGGGTCTAGTTTATTTGTGACAATTATCATCAATTCAGTTCCAAGGTTGAGATCTTTTTTTATATTTGTAAAAAGATTTTCGTATGGAAATGGAGAAATCCAGACGGTGTTTTTTATGCAAGTAAAATTTGCTTTTTTTAGAAGGTAACGCAGAGCTTCACGTTCAGGCTTCCTATTTTCTGGAATATCTAAAATGACTATTCTCCAAAAACCATCCCAGGTGCTAGATATCAACGCATCTTCACCGCTCAACTTTATACAATCGAGTTTATTTTTTCCTTTTTTTGTTATTCGTACATAACTCTGGTTGTCAGATTTATGAATTTCAGCATATCCGGCATCAATAAGGTTTTTGACCGAACGAGCAAGGGCGTAACTCTTTTTTGGGTCATTGTGCTCTTTGATTGACTGCAAGGAGATGGCAGGCTTTTCAGCCAAAATCTTTAAAATATCCTTTTGAATATTGGGTTTTTTGACATTTTTGTCACTCATACTTGCATTATATCAAAAGATAATTATAATATCAACAAGTATTTCGCGACCGCGGAATACTTGTCAAAAATTTATGATGGGTATATAATGTCATAACAAATTCAATTACAAACCCCGAAAGTCGAAGTCGGGATATAAAATATATAAATTAAAACATTATAAGTTTAATATAAAAAATATGAGTAAAATAATAGGAATAGACTTAGGTACAACAAATTCAGCGGTGGCTATCATCGAAGGTGGTGCCCCAAAAATTATTGAAAACGTAGAAGGTAATCGCACTACACCATCAGTTGTCGCAACCACAAAAAATGGTGATCGTATTGTAGGGCTTCTTGCAAAAAGGCAAGCTGTTACAAATCCTGAAAACACTATTGCTGAAATTAAAAGATATATGGGTCATAGATTTGATGATCCAGAAGTACAAAAAGATCGCAGTAATGCACCATTTAAAATCGAGGCTAGTGATACTGGCGGAGTAAAAGTAAAAATGACAGATAAATTTTATCGTCCAGAAGAAATTTCAGCAATGATACTGCAAAAAATCAAAACTGATGTTGAAACAAAACTAGGCGAAAAAATTACAGAAGCTGTCATTACTGTCCCAGCTTATTTCAACGATGCTCAAAGAAAAGCAACTAAAGATGCAGGACAGATTGCTGGGCTTGATGTAAAGCGAATCATAAATGAGCCTACTGCTGCAGCCTTGGCTTATGGATTTAATAAAAAGAAAAACGAAAAGATAGTGGTTTACGACTTTGGAGGTGGAACATTTGATGTTTCAGTTCTTGAAATAGGTGATGATGTTATTGAAGTAAAATCAACTGATGGAGATTCACATATGGGTGGAGGTGATATAGACAGAAAGGTTATTACTTGGATTGCCGAAGAATATAAAAAGGAGTCAGGCATTGATGTAAGAAAAGATCCTCTAGCTCACCAGAGATTAAAAGAGGCTGCCGAAAAAGCAAAGCACGAACTCTCTACTACAATGGAAGCAGAAATAAATATTCCATTTATAACCTCAGATTCAACAGGCCCAAGACACTTACTCTTAAAGATGACACGTGCGACACTTGAATCTTTAGCAAAAGAATATGTCGATCGTTCAATTGAAATAACAAGACGAGCACTTGAAGCATCACCATTTAAAATGAATGAAATAAATGAAATCGTGATGGTTGGTGGCCAGACTAGAATGCCAGCTATCGTAGAAGCGGTAAAAAATCTTTTTGGTAAAACTCCAAACATGTCTATAAATCCTGACGAGGTTGTAGCCCTTGGTGCTGCAGTTCAAGCAGGAGTATTGCAAGGTGAAGTTCGTGACGTATTGTTACTAGATGTTATTCCACTTTCACTTGGGATCGAAACACTAGGAGGAGTTGCCACAAAGTTAGTCGAAAGAAATACAACTATACCTACTTCTAAATCTCAAGTATTTTCGACAGCTGCGGACAATCAAACTTCAGTTGAAATACATATTGTCCAAGGGGAACGCCCTATGGCTACAGATAATAAAAGCCTTGGAAGATTTATCTTAGACGGAGTTCCTCCAGCACCTCGCGGTATTCCACAAGTTGAAGTTGCTTTTGATATAGATGCAAATGGGATATTGAATGTTACTGCGAAAGATAAAGCTTCAGGCAAGGCTCAATCCATCAAGATTGAAGCAAGCTCTGGTCTTAAAGAAGAAGATATTAAAAAAATGCAGGCTGATGCCGAGCTCCATGCGGAAGAAGATAGAAAGAAAAGAGAAGGAGCAGATGTGAAAAATACTGCTGAAATGATTATATATACTGCTGAAAAAGCATTAAAGGACAATGAAGCAAAAATCCCAACAGATATAAAGGACAGTGTAAATGTTAAAATCACAGCATTACGAAGCACAAAAGATGGCAGTGATATTGATGCTATAAAGAAGGCAACAGAAGAGCTTTCAGCTGAAATGTCTAAAATCGGTGAGGCAATGAGTAAAACTGAAAATACTTCAGCTGGAACGACAGCTGAAGAACAAGGTCCAGAAATTCACGATGCTGAGCCGGGGGATGGAGAAGGTAAAAAATAATTAATGGTTATGCTAAAAAGCCCTTATGGGCTTTTTAGTTTTATCTATTTTTGGTATAATTTATGTATATGGATGCGCCAGAAATGCCTACAAATAGGGATATTACATATCTTGGATATACAACTTATCGTGACAAAAATCAGCTTTTTGGTATCAAGCGTAAAGATAGACGTCAACATGTTTATATTTTAGGAAAATCAGGAACAGGTAAATCCGTTCTGCTTTTTAATATGATTGTTCAAAATATTAAGAACGGCGATGGGGTTTGCGTTGTTGACCCGCATGGCGAACTCGTAGAAGGTGTTTTGTCTTCGATCCCTCCAAGCCGAGTTAAAGATGTCGTTTACTTTAATCCAGCTGATCCAGATTTCCACATTGGTTTCAATGTTCTTGAACTCATTGATCCAAAATACAAACATTTAGTTGCTTCTGGGCTCATGGGAATTTTTACTAAAATTTGGGCAAATGCTTGGAGTGCTCGAATGGAGTATATTTTGAATAATACTATTTTGGCATTGCTTGATACTCCTGGCACAACGCTTCTTGGAATTCAAAGAATGTTGGTGGACAAGGATTATCGTCAAAAAATAATTTCAAACTTAAAAGATCCAGTCATTAAAGCTTTTTGGATTCACGAGTACGAAGCCTGGCAAGATAAATTTAGAAATGAAGCTATCGCTCCGATTCAAAACAAAGTTGGACAATTTCTTTCAACATCTATAATCCGAAATGTCGTTGGTCAGTCAGTCAGTACCATAAACATTTTTGACATTATGAACGATGGTAAAATTTTTCTCGTAAACGTTTCAAAAGGTAGAATCGGTGAAGATAATTCAGCGTTGTTGGGAGGTATGATTATTACCAAGATTCAACTAGCCGCCATGGAGCGTGTTAGAATCCCAGAAGAAGAAAGAAAAGACTTTTATCTATATGTCGATGAATTCCAAAATTTTGTAACAGATTCTTTTGCCGGTATTTTGTCAGAAGCTCGAAAATATAGATTGAATCTTACTGTCGCGCACCAATATACTGCTCAACTTGTTTCTGACAAAAGCTCATCAGTTCGAGATGCGGTGTTTGGAAACGTTGGGACCATGATAGTGTTTAGAGTCGGAGCAGACGATGCTGACTTTTTAGAAAAAGAATTTGAGCCAGAGTTTACTCCACAAGATTTAGTAAATCTACCGAACTATAAAGTTTATTTAAAACTGATGATTGGTGGTATAACCTCAAGACCATTTTCTGCAAAAACAATGCCTCCTATAATGAAAGGTGATCCAAAGATTGAGGAGGAGGTTATAAAGTCTTCTCGTGCTATTTATTGTAAATCAAAAGAAGTAGTGGAAAGAGAGATCAATGATTGGAGTGGCATGGCACTAGGTGATGAAAATTCAAATGGTGCTGGAGCAGGGAAGTTTCCAGCAGAATGTTCTATTTGCCACAAAGAAACCATGGTGCCATTTAAACCAGAGCCTGGACGCCCGGTTTATTGTAGAGATTGCATAGCAAAGATGAAATCAGGAGAATTAAAGCCGCTAAAGGGCTCTATGAATCAGATAAAGCATGACGAAGCAAAGTTTTATAGACCTCTATCAGATCTCGGAATAGAATTTGAACAGAAAGGTGACTCATCTCAAGGTAATGTTAGGCAGCAAGATGACAGATACCCAGAAAGGATAGATAGTGTAGGTCATGGAGAAATTGAAAGGAACACCACCTCAAGGCCTGGAATATTTTCTGCTATAAAAAAAGTTTTTGATAAAAATGCTTCACGACCAATGATGCAACCAAAAGGCACTTCTCTACAAGCGCCAGTCAGAAATAAATTTACGAGAGACAATTTCAAAGAAAAACCTAAGGATAACATTGCCTTACGAGATATTTTAAATAAAACGCTTTCTGAGAAAAAGATTTTTGAAGAAAAACCAAAAGAACCAGAAATAAAAAAAGAAGAACCTTTGACTCCGGCAATTTCACTAAATGAGTTGAAAAGTGTAAAACCAACCTTTAATTCACCAGCATTGAAAGACAGATCAGCAAGTAGAGAGGATATGGATAAATTGAAAAATTTCATATCTCAAACTGCAGTAAAAGAACCTGAGCCAACACCTGAGCCAACACCTGAGCCTGTGCCAGTGAAAGTCCCAGAATCAACACTAGAACCGATAAAACTTTCAGAACCCGAACCAGAGCCAGAGTCAGTTCCACAACCAGTAGTTCCCGAAAAGCCTACTGAGAATGACCCGACTCTAAAGATCAAAGAAGTTCCAGAGGATGTTTTAAGAAAAATATTAGAATAAAATTATGCCAAAACCTAATCGAGTTCAAATAATCAAATATGCGCCTCCGCCTCCAGAGCTTCCTGTTTTTGGTAAGGTAAGTCCAGAGGATGTGTCATTTTTTGGCCGTACTAATTACGTAGCTGCACTCGAAGAAAAGAAATTTATTTTTGGGATAAAACGAGTAGATCGCCGAAGACATCTTTACATTATAGGAAAATCAGGAGTAGGAAAAACAAAATTACTTGAACTATTATTAAGACAAGACATTACATATAATCATGGCTTGTGTTTGATTGATCCGCACGGTGATGTCATCGACGCAATGCTTGATTATATTCCCAAGGAACGTATTGAAGATGTGTGTATTATTGATCCACCAGATATAAATTTTCCTGCTTCTTTTAATCCTCTTGCAAACGTTGACCCGATGTTTAAATTTCAGCTCACTCAGGGTCTGATTGAAGTTTTCCAAAAACAATTCGGAGCAAACTGGACCCCTAGACTTGAGCACGTTTTTCGTTTTACCTGTCTTGCGCTTCTTGATTATCCTCATGCCACGATGCGTGGAATGATATCAATGTTGACTGACAGAAATTACAGACAGAAAGTTGTCGAGTACATTACAGACGATATGGTTAAGAGATTCTTTGCGATAGAATTCGCTGATTGGTCTGAAAAATTTGATACTGATGCTATTATTCCTCTCGTAAACAAACTTGGTCAATTCCTTTCTGATCCACTACTACGAAATATTTTCGGACAGAAAGAAAACAAGATTGATATAAGCAAATTAATGAATGAAGAAAAAATAATCCTCATTAATCTTTCAAAGGGTCGTCTTGGTGAAGAGAACTCAAGCTTTCTTGGTTCTATTTTCTTAACAAAAATCAAACAAGCTGGTATGGAGCGTGCTGCGATACCTGAAAAGGATCGTAAGGATTTCTATATTTATGTTGACGAGTTTCAAAACGTAGTCACTCAAACATTCGAAAATATTTTGTCAGAGGCTAGAAAATACGGATTGAATTTAACAATTGCGCATCAATACGTCGGGCAGATTATTACCAGAGTCCATCAAGCTGTCCTCGGTAATTGTGGTAGCGTTATTACTTTCCGTGTTGGAGGTGAAGATGCTGTGAAGATGAAACCAGAATTTGCTCCGATTTTCGATATTAAAGATATGATCAACCTTGCAGTCGGCGAAATTTATGTGAAAATGACAATCGATGGTGAATCTTATGATCCATTTTCTGCTGAAACGCTAAGGGTTCTTCCTCCGACGCATCGCTCGTATAGACAAGAAATCATTGATGCCTCTCATAGAAAATATTCAATTTCAAAAGATGCTGCAGCTAAACTCATTGCTGAAGAGGAAGCCACAATAATAAGAAGTGCAGAAGAAAAAGCAATCATTGAAGGAAAGACAAGGAAAAAAACAGATATAAATGAAGAGGAAGAAACCGAAGAAAATGAAAAAGTAGAGCCCAAAACAAAAGCTTCGCAAGAAGCAGAACCTATGATATGATAGAAAACCAAGGAGCAGGGCGACTATGATTTTCATCACCCAGTTAAATAATTTTTGTTTTACAAAAATTGCCCGTAGGGCATTTAACAGGGTCATTATTTTTATAATCGTTCCACTCTTTAAAAATATATGAAAGACTATTACAACATTTTAGGTGTGAACAAAAAGGCCTCTAAAGACGAAATAAAGAAGGCTTTTTATAAATTGGCACAAAAGTATCACCCTGACAAAAAAGACGGCAACGAAGCTAAGTTTAAAGAAGCAAACGAGGCCTACCAGGTACTTTCTGATGATACAAAACGCGCAAAATATGATCAATTTGGTTCAGGTTTTGAGAATATGGCAGGTGGTGCTGGGGGATATCAACAAGGAGGATTTGGTGGTTTTGATTTTTCTGGTTTTCAAAATGGAGGAGGTGGAGATTTTGATTTTGGGAATTTAAATGACATTTTTAGTGATTTCTTTACTGGCGGCATGGGAGGACAAACTGGACAGAGAAGAGGACGAGATATTTCTACTGAGATGCAGATATCTTTTTCTGATTCTATTTTAGGAGTTACAAGAAAAATTTTAATTAAAAAAACATCGAAGTGTAGTGTGTGTAGTGGAACTGGAGCAAAACCAGGGACAACTATGCAGAAATGTAAAACTTGCAATGGACAAGGACAGGTTCGCGAAGTCAGAAGGACAATCCTTGGCAATATTCAAAGCGCAAAAATATGTGACTACTGTACTGGCACTGGAGAGGTGCCAAAAGAATTTTGCTCAAATTGTAAGGGGGTAGGAGTGCTTCGTCGTGAAGAAGAAATAACAATTCAAATTCCATCTGGGGTTCACGATGGAGAAACAATGAAAATGAATGGTGTAGGTGAAGCTATAAAGAACGGAAAATCTGGCGATTTGTATATAAAAATAAGTGTAAAAATTCCAAGCAAAATATCAAAAAGAGCCAAAGAGTTACTTGAAGAATTAAAAAAAGAGGGAATATAATTTATGCTTCCTGAACAAATTATTTATATAGCTGTACTCCTAAATTTTATTGGGCACATTCTATATGCAAGAAGTATTATAAAACAACACGCAAAACCAAATCTAGTATCTTGGGTTATTTGGATGGTGGCACCATTTTTAGGTGCATATTTTGAAATAAAAGCAGGAGCCGGGCTTTCGATGTTGCCGATACTTGTGGCAGGTGTAGGGTCACTTCTTATTTTAATTGTAGCTACCTTAACTAAAAATGGGTTTTGGAAAGTAAGTACTCTTGATATTTATTGTGGTTTATTTTCTATTCTTGCCTTGGTGTTTTATATATTCACACACAATTTGGGCATATCAATTCTTTTTGCAATATTAAGTGATGCACTTGCATCAGTGCCGACAATTATAAAATCATGGAAATTCCCAGAGACAGAAATGTGGGCGCCATATTTGCTCCCAATTATTTCAAATATTGTAGGGCTTCTAATAGTAAAAGATTGGTCATTTTCAATATACGCATTTGGAGCTTACTTCATAATACTAGATTCAAGTATAGTATTTTGTATTTATCGCAAAAAAATGTTATATTTTAAGCATGAAAAATAAATTTGTTACGGTTGCCGCTGTGCAAAATAGTGTAGGGGCTAATCAAAAAAATAATTTAATAAAAACTGCAAAATTAGTCGAAAATGCCGCAAAGAAAGGCGCACAGATTATTTGCTTGCAAGAGTTATTTAAAACTCTATATTTTCCTCAATACAAAAATTCCCAAAAAGATAACTATGCAGAAACAATTCCAGGAGAGTCCACTGAATTATTTTCTAAAATTGCCAAAAAATATAATGTTGTTATTATTGTTCCGATTTTTGAAAAAGATAATTTAGGACAATATCATAATTCTGCAGTGGTTATAAATGCAGATGGAAAATTAATGACAACTTACAGAAAAATTCATATACCACAGGATCCTCTTTTTTATGAAAAAAATTATTTTGAAGAAGGAAGTGGAGGATATAAAGTGTATAAAACAAAATATGCAACCTTTGCTGTTCTTATTTGTTATGACCAATGGTTTCCTGAAGCAGCTCGTTCTGTAAAGATGCTTGGAGCTGACATAGTTTTTTATCCTACTGCTATTGGAAATATTATAGGAACAAAAGAACATGAAGGGGACTGGCATGATGCCTGGGAAACGATTATGCGTGGACATACTATTGCAAATAGTCTATATGCTGTAGCAGTAAATCGTGTTGGGACAGAAGATAAATTAAAATTCTGGGGGCAATCTTTTGTGTGTAGCCCGTTTGGAAAAATAATCAAAAAAGCTTCAAAGGGAAAGGACGAAGTGATTGTATCTAAAATCGATTTAAACGAAAATAAAAAAATAGAGGAAGAATGGGGTTTTATGAGAAATCGCAGGACAGATACTTACAATGGTCTTGTTAAATAATTTCTAATGCCTAATCGTACTGAACAAGAAAACAATTTCATCATGCCAGGGGAATGGGAAAAACATTCTGCTACTTGGCTTGCCTGGCCTAATGATGATGATTATTTTGGTGAAAGGCTAAATAAAATAGAAAAAATATATCTAAAAATTATTTCCCCGTTGCATAAAGATGAGGTGATAAAACTTATTGTTTTGAATCAAAAAATAGAGGATAGAGTAAAGAAATTTTTAAAAGAAAATGGTATTGATTTATCACAAATAGTTTTTTATCAAGTTGAATACATGGATGTTTGGATGAGAGACTATGGCCCAACATTTATTAAAAATGGCAACAAAATAGCTTGGGTAAAATGGCATTATGATTGTTATGGGGGGAAATTTCCTGAATTATCAAAAGATGATAATGTTTTTTTAGCCTTAAAAGACAAGGTAGGTTATAATATGAAACCTGTTGATATTGCCATGGAAGGTGGAGCTATAGAAACAAACGGAAAGGGTACTATATTAACCACTGAAGAATGTTTAATATTAAATCGTAATTCTAAAAAATCAAAACAAGATACTGAAGAGGTTTTTAAAAAATCTATTGGAGCAAAAAAAATTATTTGGTTAAATAAAGGCCTTGTGAATGATCATACCGATGGGCACATAGATGAGATAGCACGCTTTGTAAGTCCGACGAAAATTCTCTGTGCCTACGAAAATAATCCAGAAGATGAAAACTATGAAAGGTTACAAGAGAACTTTAAAATTCTAGAGAATTCTGTTGGTCAAGATGGAAATAAATTTGAAATAATAAAATTGCCTATGCCGCACATGCATTATGATAACAGCGAAAAAGAGTTCAGTGGTAAAAAAGCTCCTGTATCATATGCGAATTTTTATATTGGGACTAAAACTGTTTTAGTTTCACTTTTTAATGATGAGAACGATGCAAAAGCGTTAGAAATAATCAAATCCTGTTTTCCAGATAGGGAAGTTGTTGGTATTGACTGCCGAGACCTCATTTATGGCGGTGGAGCAATCCATTGTGTTACTCAGCAAGAGCCAGATTTTAATTAATCAATATTAAAGGCCTTCATGATGAGTGAAGGCCTCTTCCCTTAAAAGGGGTTTTCTTTTTTGGATTTTTATTCATTATTTCTTGCCAAAACTGGCAAGAACTCCAATAAAAGTAAAAAATCCTATTGCTATTAATCCTCCGGTCATAATTACAAAGTTTAAATTCTCTAACAGTATATCATGAATCAAGTAATTTGTCAAACCTTCTAATTTATACAGAAGCCGTTGGTTAACAAAAACATTTTTTTGTTGTATTATCCTTAGTATGAAATACGATATAAAAAATATGGATTTAGCGGAAAAGGGGCTTGAAAAGATTAATTGGGCCTTACGCGATATGCCGGTATTGCAGATTATTGGGAAAGATTTTAAAAAGAGAAAGCCGTTAAAGGGGGTCAAAATCGGTGCTTGTTTACATGTAACGGCTGAAACTGCGAACCTTATGGTGGTATTAAAAGATGGCGGTGCAGACGTAGCATTGTGCGCCTCGAATCCACTTTCGACTCAAGATGACGTTGCGTCAGCAATTGTAAAATATTTTAAAATACCAGTTTTTGCAATTAAAGGCGAAGATAATAAAAAATATTTTTCACATATAAATGCTGTACTCGATTTAAAGCCAGAAATAACTATGGATGATGGAGCAGATCTACTTTCGACATTGCATAGTGAAAGACCAGCAGATGCAAAGAAAGCTAAAGGTGGAACCGAGGAAACGACAACCGGTGTAATTAGACTTCGAGCTATGGCCAAAGAAAATTCTCTTCTATATCCAGTAATCGCAGTGAATGATTCCATGACGAAACATTTTTTTGATAATCGCTATGGCACAGGGCAGTCGACTATAGAAGGAATCGTGCGAGCAACAGGCAAACTTCTCGCAGGTTCTGTTTTTGTTGTTGCAGGATATGGCTGGTGCGGGAAAGGTCTTGCAATGCGCGCTCGAGGAATGGGAGCAAATGTTATTGTCACTGAAATCGATCCAGTAAAAGCAATAGAGGCATCAATGGATGGTTTTCGTGTTATGACTATGGCGCAAGCTGCAAAGGAAGCAGATATTATTTGTACCGTTACGGGGAATACTAGTGTAGTGGGGAGTGATGCATTTAAAAATATGAAAAATGGTTGTATTGTTTCAAATTCCGGACACTTTGATGTCGAGATAGATTTAGTGGCATTAAATAAAATTTCAAAAAATAAAAAAGAAGTGAGAGATTTGGTTGAAGAATATGAATTGAAGGATGGAAGAAAAATAATTGTGCTGGCCGGAGGAAGGCTTGTGAATCTTGCTTGCGCTGTCGGACACCCAGCTTCTGTTATGGATATGAGTTTTGCAAATCAAGCGCTTGCAGCGGAGTACATTTTAAAGAATTATAAAAGCTTGTCGAAACAAGTTCATACCTTGCCTGAAAATCTCGATATAAAAATCGCCAAATTAAAACTAAAAAGTCTTGGAATAAAAATAGATACACTAACACCGAAACAAAAAAAATATTTATCCGAATGGCGCGAAGGAACAGTCTAATATGAAAAACCAAATCTTAGTAATCGGATCAGTTGTCAGGGATGAAACATATTTCCCCGATGGCAGAAAACAAGAATCACTAGGAGGCACTGGGACAAACATTGCCTTTGGACTTGGAGTACTTGGGCTTTCCCCAGTTCTTCTTTATGTTGTTGGAAAAGATTTTAATAAAGAATTTAAAAATTTTTTAAATAAAAACGGAGTCTCTTTGAAACTTGTAATGAATAAAAGTGGGAAGATGGCATCATTTTCAGTAAAAATTAATAAAAATGGAAAAGAAAAATGGGAATGGCAGGCGAACGCAGCAGTTGGTATCGAGAAAGTAAAGTTATCTTCTTTGTTTAACAAAGATGACATAAAGAAGAAAAAAATTGCTATATTTTCTCCTGGTACACACACTAGTGTGCTAAGACATATGAAAGAGTTTAGCAATAATAAATCAAATGATGCGATAATTATTTTTGATCCAGGACAAGATATTCAAAATTATTCTAAAAAAGAATTTTTGAAATGCTCTGAATTAACAGATATTTTAATATTGAACGAGAAAGAATTTTTTATTGCAGAAAGAATAATAAAAAATAAGTTGTTGAAACTATATAAAAATAAAATTTTAATAAAAACCCTTGGCGAGAAGGGGAGTTTGGTTTATCAAAAAGGAAATATTATCAATATCCCAATCTTAAAAGCAAAGAAGGTCGTGAGTACGATAGGAGCAGGAGACGCATACAGGGTAGGGCTTATTTATGGGTTGTTAAATAATAAAAGTCTCGAAAATGCTTGTAAAATAGGGGCTAAATTTTCTTCAAAGAGCGTTGAGAAAGTGGGTTGTCATAAATCTTTTTTTAAGATATAATTTAAAAATTAAAAGCTTTATAGGCTTATTTTTTTATGTATTATAAACACAATGATAATTACACAGTTGAGAGTGTTACTTCAGGGCATCCAGATAAAGTCTGTGATCAAATCTCGGACGCAATACTTGATGCATGTTTAAAAGAAGATCCAAAAAGTCGAGTAGCTGTAGAGACCTTTGGTGGTCACGGCAAACTTGTCATCGGTGGAGAAGTCACCTCTACTGCCCGATTAAATTATGAAAAAATTGCTAGAGACGTATACAAAGATATTGGATACAATGACGAATTACAGATTACTGTAAATATTGTTACTCAGTCTCCAGATATTGCACAAGGTGTAGATACTGGTGGTGCCGGGGATCAAGGTATCATGTATGGCTATGCTACTGATAAAACGAAAGAATTTTTACCTAGAGGAGTTGTTCTTGCTCATAATTTAGCAAAACGTTTAGAGGATTCGAGAAAAGGTGGTGAAATAAAATGGTTGAGACCAGATGGCAAAACCCAGGTTACTTATTCAAATGGGAAACTCGCTACCGTTTTAGTTAGTACTCAACATGAAAAAGATATTTCACACGATGTTATTATAAAAGAAGTTACTGAAAAGATTATTTATCCATTTCTAAACGAAGAAGATAAAAAGACTGTTAAAATTCTTGTGAATCCTACTGGAAGTTTTGTCCAAGGAGGTTTTGAGGCTGATACAGGTCTTACTGGTAGAAAATTAATGGTTGATACTTATGGTGGATTGTTTCCTCACGGAGGAGGATGTTTTTCTGGTAAAGATGCAACGAAAGTAGATCGCTCTGCTGCATATATGGCAAGATTTGTTGCCAAGAATTTAGTTGCAAACGGTTTTGGAAAAGAAGCATTGGTCTCTGTCGCATATGCCATAGGTATGGCTGAACCATTAATGATAGAAGCAATAAATGAAAAAGGCGAAGACCTCTCAGCTGTTGTAAAAAGAAATTTTGATTTTCGTCCAAAAGAAATAATAAAAAAGCTTGGTCTTGATAAACCGATTTTTAAACAAACTGCAGTATATGGTCACTTTGGTAAACCAAATTTACCTTGGGAGAAAATAGAAAAGATAAGCTAGATTTTATTTATCTTAAAATTTCCGTCGGTATCTTTTATTTCGTAGCCAAGTGAATTTATTTTAGTGCGGAGTTCGTCAGATTTTTTGAAATCCTTATTTTTGCGTGCAAGTTCTCTTTCTTCAGCAATTTTAATTATTTCATCTGGAATAATATCTTCTTTTAAATTAAGAAATCCTAGACCTAAAACTTTATCAAAATCCAACACTGTGGCTTTTTTATCAGCATTTGTGATGTTAGGATCCTTCATTAAATCCCAGAATATTGCCAAGGCCTTCGAAGTGTCTAGGTCGTCTTCTAGGCATTCTTGGAACCTTTTCTGGTAATTGCTATTTATCTCTCCAATGGCCTCTCCAAGGTCCAAATAAAGCCTATAAAGGCGTTTTAAGGCTATTTCTGCACCTTCTAGGGCTTCCCAGTTGAAGTTGATTCTCTTGCCATAATTAGCCATTAATATTAAAAAACGATATGAAAGAGGACTAATATTTTTTTCTTTTAAGTCATTCAGTTTTAAGAAATTATTTTCTGATTTGGCCATCTTTTTATCACCGAACAAAACCCATTCGTTGTGTAGCCAATATCTCACAAAAGGTTTTTTTCCGGTTGCGCATTCTGATTGGGCAATTTCATTGGTGTGGTGTATTGGTATGTGTTCGATACCACCTGTATGGATATCAAATTGTTCACCGAGATATTTCATACTCATGGCAGAGCACTCAATGTGCCAACCAGGGAATCCTTGTCCCCATGGAGAAGGAAAACCAATTTTTTCATCAAATTTCCAAAGAGCAAAATCCTCAGGGTTTCTTTTTTCTGGATTTTTTATAATTCTAGTTTCGTTTTCGTTGTAGATTTTTTTTCCGCCCCATAGAACCCCATAGTCTGGCATTTTCGAAGTGTCAAAATAAATACCGTCGCTTGTTTTATAAATAAAATTTTTATTTTCAAGTCTTTTTATTAAATCAATATCTTCATTTACATAATCACTGGCAAAATACATTCCACTCGGCGGTAGAATATTGAGCGACTTTAAATCGTCCTTAAACTTTTCTGTGTAGAATTCCGCAATTTCACGCATATTCTTTAAGGTAAGTTCTTTCTTTTCTCGAAGTAAAGCCTTGGTCATCTTGTCTTCGCCCGAATCAGCGTCACTCGAAAGATGTCCGATGTCCGTGATGTTCATTATTTGTTGCACTTTTAATCCGAAGTACTCTAGAGTTCGGCGAAGGGTATCGGTAAAAATATAGGCGCGCAGATTTCCGATATGAGCATAATCATAAACAGTTGGACCGCAAGAATACATCTTTACCTCTCTGGAAGTTATCGGGATAAATTCTTCTTTTCTTCTGGTTAAAGTATTATAAAGTTTTATTTTCATTTGAATCATTTTTATAAATAGAAACAAGTGTGTGGAGTAAACTAATCGTAATCGGTCCAATTAAAATTCCTACTGGCCCCAGCATCGCTATCCCTCCTAATACTGAAAATAGAATCAAGAAAGGAGGTATTTCAACTTTTCTGCCTACAATGTAGGGACTTAAATAATTATCTACCAATGTGAATACTACGATAGTCCAAGCAAAGAGCCCTATGGCTGGTAAAATGTGCCCGGTGGCATAAAGAAAAATTATAGCTGGAATCGAAACAAGTCCTGTCCCAAAAGGAGGGATGAGTGCGGCTACTGCTGCGATCAATCCCCAAAGAGCGCTATTTGGTACTCCAAATAAAGTAAGTCCAACCCACATTAAAATTCCTTGGATTATGGCTGTAAGTACGGAACCCTTTATGACACCGTTTATTGTTTTTGAAAGTCTACGAATAATCTTCTGATCGTTTTCTTCTGAAAGAGGGCTGAGCAAAATAATTTTTTGTTTCCAATCTTCACCATCTTTCAAAATATAAAATATAACCAGGAGTAATAATACAAATGACACAACTGCTGAGAGGGTAGTGTTGAATATATTTGCGATATTTCCTGTTAGAAACGAAACAAAATTTGAAACGACTTGATTTACATTAAACGATATTCCATAAGGAAGACCCGAGTTTATCTTTTCTCCGATTGAGGTCAAAAAGGGTCCAACGTTTCCATTTGCCACGACAGAATGATAAATATTTTGAGATTGATTAAACACTACAGAACTTATAGTAAACAACGGTACACACAATACTAAAATAAACAGCAAAACAGTTAGAAAAGCTGACAGGGCGTTTGGTAATCTAATTTTTTTGAACCATTTATGTATAGGATAAAGAACGATAGCAAATGATGCCCCTAAAATAAGCACTAGCCAGAATGGTTGAAAAATGAAAAATGTAAAAAGTAATGTTAGGAATAACAGACCAAATAAAAAATACTGCTCAATTGATTTTGTTTGCATACCATTAAATTATAGCAAAAATACGAGAAGCCGTAAACAAAATTCATTGTAATACTTGCGTTTTTATGGGATTTCGTATAATATGGACTACATGGAATTTGCAGTAATAAAAACAGGTGGAAAACAATACAGAGTCTCCGAAGGAGGCCTTGTTTCTGTAGAGAAATTAAAGGGAGATTTGAAAAAGGGCGACAAGGTCGTCTTTGACAAAGTTCTCTTGGTTGATGACGGGAAAGATACCACTATCGGTACTCCGTATATTGCAGGAGCCAAGGTAAATGCAGAAGTTGTCGAAGTTGGACGTACTCGTAAGGTTTTGGTTGTTAAATATAAGCAAAAATCTAGGTACCTAAAGCGCAATGGCCATCGTCAGCACTATCTTAAAGTAAAAATAACTTCTATAAAATAATCCCATTCTAAAACGATGGGATTTGTTTTGATAATTCTACCAAATTCACGGCCGTGAATATAGTAGAATTAAGAAACTATTGTCTATTTTTTAAAGCGTTTTTGATGGTGTCGTTGTCGGAGTATTCGAGTTCAGTGCCAGTGGAGAGACCTCGGCCAAGAGAGGAAATTTTAATATTTAACGATTCAAGCAAATCTTTCAATTCATTTCGAACATAAAAATCAGTATGGTCACCCTGGGGGCTTAAAGAAAAAGCTAAAATTATTTCAGTAAGTCCATTTTTTGAATCCTTTTTTATTTTTTCAAGTAACTCATTTACGCGTACTCTGTTTTTGGTGGTTTTTTCAACCACTGGCACAAGTCCTCCAAGGATGAAATATTTTCCGTGGTAGACCTTACTTTTCTTTATGCTTTCAAGGTCAGAATCTTTTTCGATGACCATGAGGGTAGAAGAGTCAGTATTTGGGTTCGCGCAAATTTCACAAATCTTATTTTTATTATTTTTTTCAATAAAGAATTTGTAACATTCTTTGCATTGAGAAATTTCTTTTTTTAAATCGGAGATCAGGATTGTCAGATTGTCCACATAGCTTCCGTTTCGAGACATAAGGAAATACACAAAGCGCTTTGCTTGGCGCTCGCCGATACCAGGGAATTCCTTAAATATTTCAGTTAGTTTTTCTATTGTATCCATAGTTAAATTATAGCAGATTATACTTTATAAAAGGAACTGATAAATACTAATTCTCTGCCATACTTTCATCTCGAGAATGCAACCTGAAAAAATTGAATATTGCTTCCACTTCATTGTTTGAAAAAACTTTATTAAAAAATTCAAAAGATGGATTTGGCGGATAGTGAGGGGCTTTAGTAAACACAATCCGCAGGTTTTTATTTTCTATTTTCTCGCAAAATTTACGAATTACTTTTTCAGAACTTATTACCTCGTCATCTATATTTATCAAAAGAATGTAGGGTATTTTGTTGTTGAAAATTGGTTCCTTTTTATGTGCCAATAATTGGTACCCAACTGAAAAGAAAGTTTTAGCATCTATCTCGTTAATTATCATACAAGCTATTATTTCAGCTTCTCCGTTTGTTGTATTTTTCCCAGACAACAGAAATTTTTTAAATAGGGGACTTTTCCAAAAATAATTTTCCAATTTAAATTTAATAATGATATATAGGAACAGGCGAATCATCCAGTTCAAATTTCTTGATCTAAGGTAATTTTTACCAATAAAAGGTTCCGATTCGATAATTCCTAAGCATTTTTTTGGATCTAGCTTCATATTATTAATCACCGCACATCCATAGGAAAAGCCAGCCAGGTAATATTTATCAATATTAAAGGATTTAATTTTCTCCTCAACAAAAAACGCGTGCAGAGTTAAACTGATTTTATCAATTGGTGGCACAGAGGGGTGAAATCCTGGTAAATTCACAAAATGGACTTCAAAAAATTGCCCGAGGAATTCTATCAATCCAGCAGATAAATTTTCATTTGCAGGAAATGATTGAATCAAAACCAGATCCTTTCTAGGATAGCAAAATTCCCTCGGTGAATAATTTTTTCCTCTACTTTTAAGCTTGGCAACATAATCCGTGGAATCATTATAATTCATAGGGTGTATATTGTTTTAGAATTCTTCCAGGGCGTCGCTGGCTTTAGTGGCCGAGAATTCGCTAATACTACTTTTTTCTAATGTTAAGAAAGTCGTAGTTTTTTCATCGAAGTAAAGTTCAACTTTACCCGTAGGTCCATTTCGATGTTTTTCGATTAATATTTCAGCAATGTTCGTTTTTTCTGATTCATCTTTACCTTTATCTTCACGGTGTATAAACATGACGACGTCGGCGTCTTGCTCGATAGAACCAGAATCTCGAAGGTCGGAAAGGCGAGGGCGTCCTCCACGAGATTCTACGGCACGAGAAAGCTGGGAAAGAGCAAGGACTGGAATGTCGAGCTCCTTAGCTAGACTTTTCAGAGATCTTGAGATTTCCGTAACTTGGTTTACCATCGAATCATAATTTTTTGTAGTAGTCATGAGCTGTAAGTAGTCCACGATGATGAGGTCTAATCCTTTTTCTGCCTTTAGTCGACGAGAAACAGCTTTCATGCGGACGATAGAATTTCCTGGCATGTCGTCAATATATATTTTTGCCTTGGATAATTTATCAAGTGAATCTCGAAGTTGAGAAAATTCTTTATCAGACGAGAGTCTGCCGGTTCGCATATTCCAAGCGTTTACCCGAGACTCAGCTCCGAGCATACGGTCGACGAGTTGTTGGGAAGACATTTCAAGGGAAAATATTCCGACAGATTTATTGTGAAGGATGGCCGACATTCGGGCGATGTCGAGAGCGAGGGCTGTTTTACCCATAGATGGTCTGGCGGCGAGAATTATTAAATCAGATTTTTGTAATCCCGAAAGCAGAGAGTCAAGATCACGGAATCCAGTCGGAAGACCTCGGAGTGCGCCTTTGTGTTCGTGCAGTTGTTCCAATCTTTCCCAGGCTTCAGGTAGTTCATCTTTCAAGCTTGTGAACTTTTGGTTTTTTGGCGAAGACACCACTCCGAAAATTCTTTTTTCTGCAAGATCAAGTACGTCATCAATATGATCATCGCCCTCTTCAAAGGCAAGTTCGGAAACATAGTCTGCGGCCTCAATCAAACTTCTTAAAATAAATTTTTTCTGCACGATTTCTGCGTAGTGTTTTACGTTTGTCGAAGAGGGAACTACGTTTACTATCTCGGCTAGATATTGACTGCCACCGATAGAATCAAGAAGTTTTTGTTCGCGCAATTTAGTCGAAAGGGAAAGCATATCGATCGGTTCATTTTTCATCGACAAGTCAAGCATCGCCCGGAAAATAATTTTATGTTTTTCTACGTAAAAAGAATCTGGAATTATGAGGTCCTCAATCTCATGCATTGCTTCTTTGCGGAGCATTATTGATCCGAGTACTGCTTTTTCTGAATCAATACTCTGAGGAGGGATGCGCACATCGTTTTTTCTTTGATTTACCATAACTGCATTCTATCACGATGAGAAAATAGTCAAAGCGAAAAAGTGAGCAAATGTGTTATTAAAATGGGGAAAAAGAATGTGCTCGAAACCTATAAATATGGTAATATTTAAACATGGTTAAAGACGAAAAAATAGTGTTAACAGGAGATCGTCCAACAGGGAAACTCCACTTGGGCCATTTTGTCGGGTCTATGCAAAATAGACTAAAACTACAGAATGAGGCAGATAGGTCTTTTTACATGATTGCGGACATTCAAGCTCTGACTGACAATGCTAATAATCCGGATAAAATCAGAAGCAATGTCCTTGAAGTCGCCCTTGATAACCTTGCTTGTGGACTTGACCCTAAAAAAACAACTATGTTTATCCAGTCAGAAATTCCTCAAATCGCGGAGCTTACTGTGTTGTTTCTAAATTTAGTAACACTTGCGCGCCTTAAGAGAAATCCGACAGTAAAAAGTGAAATGAAAGATAAGGGTTATGGAGAAGACGTGCCAGCGGGATTTTTAGCCTATCCAGTATCGCAAGCAGCGGACATTCTTTTCACAAAAGCAAATTTAATTCCAGTTGGAGAAGATCAATTGCCAGTAATTGAACAAGTGAATGAAATTGTTGATGACTTTAATCGTTTCTATGGAGAGACATTTAAAAAAGTTAAACCATTAGTCGGTGATACACCTAGACTTGTAGGTATCGACGGAGCAAATGCAAAGATGAGTAAGTCATTAAATAATGCAATATATTTATCTGATAGTTACGAAGATATCTCAAAAAAAGTAATGAATATGTTTACTGACCCTGGGCACATTCATGTGGATGATCCAGGTAAGATTGAAGGCAATGTTGTTTTCACATATCTTGATATTTTTGATGAAAACAAAAAAGAAGTTGAGGACCTAAAAGAGCAATATAAAAAAGGTGGACTAGGTGATGTTGTTATCAAGAAAAGATTGATTGAGGTTCTAGAAAAAGTTATTGCTCCAATACGTGCAAAGAGAGAAGAGTTTGCAAAAAACCCAGATGCAGTCATGCAAATCCTAGAAGATGGTACAAAGAAAGCACGGGAAGTGGCTTGTTCAACAATGCTAGAGATAAAAAAGGCTGTAAAAATTGATTATTTTTAGGTTTAGGTTTTCCACAGTTTGATTGATAAAATTATTAATCATATTATATAATATACATATGTTGAAGATGGTCGCAAAAGCATATCACTTTAATTTTATTTGGTTCATTCCTAAAATGAGCCGGTAGCTTTTGTATATAAACCACAACTAACACATTACAAAACAAACAAACCGGCTCTAATGAAATAGAGTCTTTTTTATGAAAATTATATTTGATTACAATAGAACAATATACAATCCAGACGAAGAAGCTTTGTATGAAGGGGTTTTTGAAGTTCTTGACGAACTTTCAAAAAAGCATGAACTGTATCTAGTGAGTGCTCATGAGCCTGGAAGGAGAGAAAAGATAAAAGATTTTGGAATTCATATTTTTTTCAAAAAAGTATTTTTTGTAAATCACAAAGCAGTAGAAATATTTAAGTTAATTGCGAATGAAGGGGAAGAGGTTTTGGTTGTAGGAGACAATATTTATAGTGAAATAAATGTAGGTAATAAAATGAATTTTAATACTGTTTTATTGAATCATGAAAATAGAAAAATGTTTCCTCTAAAAGAAGAACATAAGCCGAAACACACCATAAACCATATTTTTGGGCTAAAAGATATTCTAAATGTCTACAATTGACAAGGTTGTTTTTATTTTGTATTTTAAGTATAGGAAATACATCATAAATTTAATATAACAAAAATCTTATACCTATGAAGAAGCTGATTATTATTGACGCACATTCTCCGTCAGATTTTAATGACAACGAATGTCTGAGCAAACTTGTTTCTGGCTTGCAGGAGATACTTCCTGAAAAATCTTGTAGCCTGGAGTGCAAAATAGTTACTTCTGGCGGTAAAAGATTGAAAACATATGCTTCCTTTGTTTCATTTAGTCTTGCCTGTGGAGCGTTCAAGGAACAGCAAATAAAAAAACACGATGACCTTGCTGCGTTTCTGAATAAAATTTCACAAAGTACGGAAGGTGAAAAAAGGAATTTCATTTGTGACTCATGTCACACGATAGCATTTGTGCATTTTGAAAAATTCGAAATATCTGAAATCTTCGAGAGGTTAGGACTTAATTTTACAGAGCAGTTTCTTGGAGAAGTAAGGTGTTATGTGTCAAAATCATGATTTTGCACACGATTTTTTTGTTTGCTGAGGGAGGATTCAACGAGTTCTCCCTCTTTTTTATTAAATATTTTTATGATATATTTATAATATGAAAAATAGAATTTATATTAAAGATTTAAAGGATTATATTGGAAAAGAGGTCATAATTGCCGGCTGGATAGATGTTCGTCGTGACCAAGGCAAAATGGTATTTTTTGATATGCGTGATATGTCTGGACGTGTACAATGCGTCACATTGCCAAACCATGTCGAGGCAATAGAAAAAGCAAAAGAAATTCGCCCAGAATGGGTTTTAAAAATTACTGGCCTTGTGAACAAGCGTCCTGAAAAAAACATAAAAGCTGGAGTATTGAATGGGGAACTTGAAATTGAAATTCTTGGCATTGAGATTTTATCTGAAGCAGCGCCACTACCATTTGATATGTCGCTTGAGGGATATAATCTTGAACTTACTACAGAGCTCGATAACAGAGCTCTGGTCTTAAGACAGCCAAAAGTTCAAGCAGTTTTCAAAGTTCAAGAAACAGTCATAGACTCTTTTAGAGAATTTATGAAGAAGAATAATTTTTTTGAATTTCAAGCTCCAGCGATAACTCCAGCTACGGCAGAGGGAGGTGCTGAAGTTTTTCAAATTAATTATTTTGACAAGAAAGCATTTTTAACTCAATCACCACAACTGTATAAACAGATCGTAATGTCAGCATTTGAACGATGTTTTTCTGTGAACAAAGTTTTTAGAGCTGAGCCGTCATCGACCACTAGACATTTGACTGAAGTAGTTTCGCTTGATGCAGAATGGTGTTTTATAGATTCTTGGACTGACATTCGTGATATGGCCGAAGAAACAGTTAAATATATTTTAAAAAATGTGAAAGAAAAAAACGAAGAACACCTAAAAATACTTGGGGCTGAGATTCCAAAGATGATAGATAAAACCCCGACACTTTCCTTGCGAGAGGTTCAACAAAAAATATTTGAGAAATATGGGCGTGATGTGAGGGGTGACAAGGACACAAATCCTGAAGACGAAAGACAAATTTGTGAAATAGTTAAAGAAGAGACAGGTTCAGACTTTGTGTTTATATATGGATACCCGACCCGTCAAAAACCTTTCTATGTTTACCCAAGCGCAGAGGAGCCAGAATACAATGAAGGCATGGACCTTATTTGTCGTGGAGTTGAATGGCTCTCTGGTGGGCGAAGAATTAATGACTACAAGCAACTTACCGACCATGTAGAAAAATGGAAGATGGATCCAAAAAAAATAAAAATGTTTCTTGAAGCCTTTAAATATGGAGTTCCACCAGAAGGAGGTTTTGCCTTTGGGGCAGAGCGTATAACTATGCAATTACTTGGTCTAAAAAATATTCGAGAAGCTGCCATGTTCCCAAGAGATATGAATAGAATTGATGACAGGCTAACGGAGGATGGATACTAAAAAACGCACTTGCGGAAGTCGGACTTCCGCAAAACTATCCACTTTAGTTTGCTAAAGTGATGAGGGGCTAGTTTTTATTTTAATGCTTTGATATCTCTGATTAGTTCCGGAAACTTTTCTTGAAAAAAGTGTCCACGATTTTTTAACTCAATAAAGTTTGCGTTTGGTATATATTTTTTAAAACTCTCAAAATCAGAATAGGGAACAATAGGATCATCTTTGCTTTGGTAGAAAAAGATATTCTTGCATTTACTGTTTAATCTGCTAAGCCTTTTTGGATTAAAATGAAAATCGGCAAAATAATATTTTTTTCTATCGCCAAATGGTGACGCAACAAAAAATAAACCTTTAATTTTCTTGGGGAATCCTTCCTCGAGTAAGTATTTAATAAGGAAAGTTCCACCAAGAGATCCACCGATCAGGGTTACATTGTTTTGTGTAAGTGGTATAAATTTACCAAACCATATTTTCCACTCAAGATATCTTGCATTAAAAGCGTTAGGCATTTGAGGCTTTATAACCTCATAGTTCTTTCCAAGATTTTTATCTAAAAAAGCATGCCACTTCTTGCGGTTTAATTTTTTCTTATCTATTTTATATTCTTTTAAAAAAGAGATATATTCCTTATACGAATGTACGATATCTCCTCCGTGTACAAAAATTACTTGTTTTTTCATTCGATAATTATATCATTTTTGGAATAAAAATAGCTACTTTAGTTAGCTAAAGTAGCTATGAATAATTATAATCTCCAAGGATATGGTTTTAAGATAAAAACCAACCGCTTTTTAAATTCAGGAACAAGAACCGAAAAGAAATTATATTTCTCAGGTACTCCGACAGGGGCAAAAAGAAACTTGCCACTTGAGTCAAAGGGATTTTCCTCGATTAATATTCTTCCTTCTTCGGCCTCGCAGGCAATTTTATATCTAGTCTGATCTTTTAACTCGTCCATGGTTTTTTGGCTAAGAGAAAAGTCTTCAAGATGAGAATCATTTTTAAACCATTTAACAGCCCTCCTTTCTAATTCATCTTGGAACAAAGAATCATTTACGTATGTATGAAAATATTCTATATGCTCTAGCATATTGTTTGGAAAATACCTTTTTCCAATTACATCATCTTCCCAATTGATAATTTCAATAGGAGTTTGATATGTTTCTTTGAGCCTTAGAATCATCGTAGTATAGAATTTTTCTATTTCAATACTGAGCATAGTAGCATCTAGGTACGATCTAGAAAAATATATCCACCAGTTAACCAAAAAACCGTTTTTGGCAAAAAGTGAAATTATGTGTGGAATATCCTTACGGAAGATCTTATCTTCGCTAGGTGTAGGAATAAATTTTTCGCCTTGTGTTTTATATCTATCTATCAATCGGGGAGAAATTGACCAAGGAGTGAGAATGATAATTTTTTTATTTAACATTCTGTACTCGTCGAGGTATTGATCTACCCAATAGTCTATTTTACTTGCATTTGTTAATGATTTATTAATTAAACGCAAGCCTTCCATTACATTAATTGTTTCTCGTAACATACTTTTTCCTTTTTAAGTTAAAAATTATTAAAACAGGGAACTGGATTTTCCAGTTCCCTGTAAAATTTCATGTGAGGACCTGCGCCTCCCAAAGAACAATAATTAAACCATTTTCTTTTCATAACATTCCAAATTTCTCTAACCAAAGGTTATGGTTAAGTATCTGCTGAATATTTTCCCTGTTTAATTCATAAAGACCGTGCATGCAATATCTGTCATCGTGATCCCGATAAGGCCTGTTTAACAGCCTTCTTCCATTGTTTTCGCCTCGAAAACTTTTTCCATTTTTACTAATTTTGTCACCACAATATTCTTCTACTGAATCTTTGTTAGGTAGGACGGTGGCAAAGATCTTAACAGTAAGTTCTGAATATTTTTGTATTGACAAGTATAGATAAAGATTGTTTTGGAAAAATTTAAATATTTCTTCCACATGCTTTTTATTCCTTACGTCATAAACATGAAAATACCTTTTTAACTCCTCAGGGTTTTTTGTTTGAAAAATATTATTTCCAAGATGAATATCATTGCTCCTATTATCGTTTCTTAGACCAATAAAAAGGATTTCTACTTCATTCATATAAAATGAACGAAATTTAACTTCAACTAGGTTTAGTTTTCTCATTTTCTTAAATTTTAAAGGTACAAATATCTTGTGATTTGTCGTTTTCAAGGTATACAAATCAAAACCCCTTCCTGTGGGGAAGGGGCTATGTTTGAAAAATATTTAGAAAATATTTATGAACGCAAAGATAACCCTTTCCCAACAGAATTTTGAGAATGAGTATGCTGTAATTTATTTAATACCAATCGGTATCCACCGAGTGGTCCTTTTAGCCACTTTGTAATTCTGGCAATAGTGGCAGAAGAGAGCCCCGTGCTTTCAATAATTGCATTGTATTGCACATCCTTGGTGAGTAGACGAGCAGCTTCAAGACGATTGGAGAATTCCTTGATTTCCGGTGCGGTCATAAGGTCGCGCAAAAAACGTCTGGTCTCGTCGGCAGATTCTAATGAGAGGAATGCTTGGACTAAAGACTTGTTTTTTTTAGCATCCCAATTTACTTCCTCTTTTTCATTTTTTATACCTTTTTTACTATTATTTTCCTTCATGACTCCACTTTAGCAAACTAAAGTACTTTAGTCAACTAAAGTGGCAAGTAGGACTGTGGATAACTCCAAATCATAGAAAACTGCATAGTTGCTATAAAATTTGAGCATCTCGCCATCGGCGGGATGAATTACGGAGGTTAAACCTCCGTATATGTATTTTGAGTTTTTTAGGAATAAGGTATATAGTGTAAGTATGAAAATAACATTTGGAAAACCTAAAAATGAGAAGGACGTTCTGTTTGTCTCCGTGGGAGAGAAAAACCAAGACGACCTAATAAAAGAAGGTGGAGTGAAAACTTTGCAAATTAGATACGACAAAAATATGAATTTGAGAAAGTTCTATTTACTTGTCCGCAAAATGGTTCAAATAGCAAAGAACTCAAAAGTAGAAAAGATCTGTTTTGATTTTAATGATTTTAGGTTTAGTCAAATAAAGATTTCTGACCAGGAACTCGGTGAAATAATCGGTACCCAACTCGACTTTGCAAATTATGAATTTACTGAATATAAATCAAAAAAAGAAAATACGTTAATAAAAGAAGTAATTATTTTAAATACTAATAAAGAAATTGAAAAAGCAATTTTGAAAGGTTACAGCATTGGGGAAGAGGTAAATAAGACGAGAGACTTGGCAAATACTCCAGGTGGAGATATGACACCGAGCATTCTCGCCGGGAAGGCCCGTGAGGCTGTAAAAGGAATGCCAGTCAAAGTCACTGTGCTTGGTGAAAAGGAAATGAAAAAGTTAAAGATGGAGGCTATCGTTGCAGTTGGCCGCGGATCTGATGAAGAATCAAAATTTATAATTATTGAATATTGGGGTGGTTCAAAGAGTGATAGACCGATAGTCTTTGTCGGGAAAGGTGTGACATTTGACACTGGAGGAATAAATTTAAAACCATCCGGGTCAATGTCTGGAATGCATATGGATATGTCAGGTGGAGCGGCAGTAATACATGCACTTGCTCTTGTTGCAAAAATGAAGTTAAAGAAGAATGTTATTGCCCTTATTCCATCTGTTGAAAATATGCCATCAGGGAAAAGCTATCTTCCTGGGGATATCATACACTCTATGTCAGGACAAACTATTGAAATATTAAATACTGATGCAGAGGGACGTGTGATATTAGCTGATGCTCTTACATATTCTCAAAAATATAAACCAGAGGTTGTGATAGATGTGGCGACTTTGACAGGAGCAGCAGTAGTTGCGCTCGGTGAGAGGATGTCTGCACTTTTTACCGATGATGATGAATTGTGTCAAAAATTAGAAAAAATCGGTGATAAAACAGGGGAGTATATGTGGCGACTTCCAATGTGGGAAGAATATGAAAATGAAATAAAGGGAAGTCTTGGCGATTGGACAAATGTTCACAACAAAGATTCTCGTTATGGTGGAGCCTCGTATGGTGCGATTTTTTTGAAACAGTTTATAAAAGGCAAAGACGGAGGCGGAAAAGATTTGAAGTGGGCACACATAGACATCGCTCCACGTATGACCTCGATGGCAGGCGAATATCTTGCCCCAGGTGCCATCGGTACCCCAGTTCGATTGCTATATAAATTCATTGAGGAGTATAAATAAAACATAAAGAAAAAAGCCCGTGTTCGTTGTCTGATCACGGGCCATTCTTTATTTCTTCTTGAGATCTTTTTTAATTTTTTCTTGTAACTCTCTTAAGATTTTGATATCAACCATTTTTCTTAAAAGTTTTATTACACATCGAACTTCTTCTGCTTGTTTTAATAGTAGCTCCTTTCTTTCTGTAGTAAGATTTTCCGGGGTTGTTTCTTCAAGCGCTTCAATTAATTGTCTGATTGCTTTCATGGCAGCTATGTTTAGGTTACACTATTTAAAGATTTTTTCCGCTCTCAATTTACCATGTATTGAAAATTGAGTCAAAAATAAAAAAGCCACGGCACTTTCCTGTATAGGTGTGCCGCGGCTATCAGTAAACAAACGATAATGACGTTTTCTCCGATTACCATTTGTGATTTTGTGTACAGCATCCTTGTTTTTATGGATACCGCCATGAACAAAATTATAATTCATATTAATTATATTTATTAATTTGTCAAATGTGTGATACAATATACTCATATGGGAAAAGGAGACAATCGTCAAAGAAAAGAAAAAAAGAAACCAAAAAAGACCGTGCCAAAGAAATAGGCAGTTTTTCTAGATTTTTTTCGTTTAAATTATTAAGGACTTGTATTTGACAAGGGGGTATTTGTGTTATATAATCGAATGTAGATAAACCCTAAAAACGATATATATGAGAGAGTTCTTTAGACTTTACTTCACGAACCGCAATTGGTTTGTGTGGACAAATATTATTCTTCTTTCCGTTGGTGTATTCCTCTGGTATATTGTTGCACCAGAGCACTTTACACATACGCTTTACGGATTCTTTGGAAAACTTGTAGAGATGGTCAAAGCCTTTTTGGTTATTTCTGTAGTAATCCTTGGAATGCTGTATATGTTTGGGTGGCGACCACCATGGGCAAGGAAACCAAAAAAAGGAGGTCATTGATTATGACTTCTAAATTCTATAAACTTGCTGACTCAATATTGGGCCAGCATTTTTAGTTTTCACATTTAATCTACTTTAGTAAACTAAAGCGAATGAGGAAAGATGAGTGGTGGTTAAATATTCTTAATAAAATGATACAATAATTACATGAATAACAATTATAAATGGTATCAGGAATTGAAGAGGCCGAAGTGGGCACCACCAAAGGAAATATTTGGTCCAGTGTGGACGCTACTTTATATTATTATTTTTATTTCATTTGGAACTGTCGTTATAAATGTTTTCGATAAACAAATACCGAACATTGTGCTTGCCCCTTTTATTTTAAATCTTTTCTTTAATGCAATTTTCACTACAATTCAATTTAAGCTTAAAAATAATTATCTAGCAGCGCTCGATATCTTACTGGTTCTCGGTACCTTAGTGTGGTCTATGATCATTATTTACCCACAAATGAAGTGGGTAGCCCTTGTAAACATTCCTTATCTCCTCTGGGTCTCTTTTGCAACGATCTTACAGCTGACAGTCACATATTTAAATAGAAATAACTCGCAAAAATAGCAAAATAGGGGTATACTATATAGGTGGAAAAAGAAGTATACAAAGTAAAAACCTTAAATTTTGAAGGGCCGTTCGGGGTTCTTTTAGGTTTAATAGAGGAACGTAAACTTTTCATAAACGAAATATCTCTAGCTGATGTTACCGAAGATTATTTAAAATATGTAAATGGCTTGACTGATTTAAGTCCGGCAGAGATAGCTAGTTTCATCGTCGTTGCAGCGACCTTAATATTAATAAAATCAAAATCATTACTGCCTAACCTAAACCTAACCACCGAGGAAGAAGGCGACATAAAAAATCTTGAAGATAGATTAAAGCTTTTTGAACTTTATGGAAGACTCGGGAATAATATAAAAATAAATTTTGGTAAAAATATGATTTTTGCTCCCCTTGAAAGAAAGAATTCAGGGGTCCTTGTCTTTTTGCCAGACGAACAGATTACTACGAATAGTATGATGGCTTTTGCGCATGGAGCAATAGGTAAAATTCCACAAAAAATATTTTTGCCAAATGTTGAAGTAAAGAAAGTTATAAGCATTGAGGAGATGATAAACAAGCTTACAGAAAGAATTGAAAATTCACTTAAATTTAATTTTAAGGAATTTACTGGCAAGGCAGCTACAAAAGAAGAAAGAGTTGTTGTAATTGTAGGATTTCTTGCTATGCTAGAATTAGTAAGGCAGGGAATACTATCAGTTGCTCAAGAGAATAATTTTGAGGATATTATTATTGAAAAACAAGTAGAAGTCATCGATATATATGAATAATTTAGAACAAAAAATTGAAGCAATATTATTTTGGAAAGGTGAGCCCATGTCACGCAAAAGACTTGCTGAGATTTTAAAAGTTGGACAGACAGAAATAAACGAAGGCATTGAAAAGCTTAAGGAAAATTTAAATGCAAGGGGAGTGGTTCTAGTAGAAAAAGAAAATGAAATCATGCTTGGTACAAATTCAGAATTTTCTTCTATACTTGAAGATTTGCAAAAAGAAGAACTTAACAAAGATCTAACAAAAGCTAGTCTTGAAACTCTCTCTATCATTCTTTACAAGAACGGAGTAAATCGATCGGAGATAGATTATATTCGAGGAGTTAATTCCAGTTTTATTTTACGTGCACTCTCGATAAGAGGGCTAGTAGATAAAGTCATAGATCCTAGGGACAGTAGACGCTTTATTTACAAACCAAGTTTTAATCTTTTGACATATATGGGGGTAAAGTCTGTAGAAGAATTGCCTGAATACAATGAAGTAAATAGTTCGATAAGCACAGCCATCGAGCATATAGAGGATATCTCAACTGAAGAAGAACAAAAAGAAGAAATTCAAAATGATGCAAACTAATAATAAAAATTACCTATTTGTTTTTATAGTTTTTTTTATTGCGTTGGAGGGTATTTTTTATGTTACATACAATAATAAATTAAATAATGATTATAAAAAAAATGAGGAAAGAATAATAACGTTAAATAATGTCCTCGAAAATACACCGATTTTAGCAAAAGCTTATTCAATTTATGATATAAATCTGGGTCAAAAACTATATGGAAAAAACGATGAGGTTCCGTTGCCCCTAGCTTCACTTGCGAAGACGATGTCCGTCTCTGTCGCACTGAATGAGCATCGACAAAATGACGAAATAATTATTTCCAAAAATGCTTTGGCACAAGATGGAGATTTTGGATTATTTGAGAATGAGAGATGGAAGGCAGAAGATCTCGCGAAACTCACTTTGATTTGTTCAGCAAATGATGGAGCGTATGCAATGCTTGAAGGTGATAAGGACTATTTGAGAAAAATGAATGACCTTGCAAAAAGACTTGGCTTAAGCAACGCATCGTTTTTTAATTCTACGGGGCTAGACATAAGTGAGCATAAGGCTGGAGCTTATGCATCTGCTGAAGAAGCAAACATGATGGCTGTCTATGCACTAAAGGCATATCCGAACATATTTAGTGTGACCGCATTGCCGGAAATTGTTATGAAATCTGATTCAGGTTTTTTTCATAAAGTTGAAAATACAGATACTGTTTTAACTAGTATCCCAAATGTTATTTTTTCTAAAACAGGTTATACGGTACTAGCCGGAGGAAACCTAACGGTTATTTTTAAAGATATTTCTGGTCATAATATAGCTATTACAGTTTTGGGCTCTACGTTTGCCGGCAGATTTACTGATATGGAAAAACTCGTAAATGTATTAGAATTAAGTTATAATTAATAAAATGTTTTTAAATCTTATTAAAATCTTTGTCCCAACTGCGCTTGCATTTTTTGTTGGTATCCTAATTACACCGATAGCCACTCATTTTTTCTACAAGCATAAATTATGGAAAAAGTATTCTAGAAATGAATATGCTACAGCAAGTGATTTTAAAAAAATACACAATGAAAGCGACGAACTCAAGACTCCGAGAGTTGGTGGAATAATCATTTGGGGTTCAGTTTTGATTACGACGATTTTAATTCTTCTTTTTGCAATTATTTTTCCATCAAATTTTTCAATTAAAATAAATTTCTTAAGTCGCAATCAAACATTGATACCATTTTTTACTCTTATCCTTGGTTCTTTGTTGGGGCTTTGGGATGACCTAATACAATGTTTTGGAAAAGGAAAAGTAGCTCATGACGATAAATCCTGGAGAATTTGGAAGGTTCTGATTATTATTGCGATATCCTTTTTAGTTGGCATTTGGTTTTATTTTAAACTTGGCATGGCCTCAATCCATATACCGTTTGGCGGAGATATGTATTTAGGATTTCTTATTATTCCATTTTTTATTATAGTTGCATTGGCAATATTTTCTGGTGGAGTCATCGACGGTATAGATGGTCTTTCTGGTGGGGTACTGGCTTCAATCTTTGCTTCGTATGCAGTTATCGCTTATGCAAATAATCAAATGGACCTTGCTGCATTTTCTGGAGCAACCGCCGGGGCAATACTGGCATTCTTGTGGTTCAATATTCCGCCTGCAAGATTCTATATGGGAGAAACGGGGATCATGGGTCTGACGATAACTCTATCAACTCTCGCTTTTTTGACTAATTCAGTTTTGATTCTTCCTGTTGTGGCGTTACCGCTCGTCATCACATCTTTGTCTGTAATATTGCAACTCTTATCAAAGAAATTTAGAAATGGAAAGAGAATATTTAGACTTGCACCACTTCATCATCATTTTGAAGCAATCGGTTGGCCGAGTTATAAAGTGACAATGCGTTATTGGATCTTCTCGATTATTTTTGCCATTATTGGCATAATCTTGGCTGTTGTAAGCTGATAAAAAATGAAAGAAAAAAAGATCGATAAATTTTTTTTTATAATCGTAATTCTACTTATTTGTATAGGAATAGCGATGTTTATTTCGGCTGCTTTCGGAATATTGGCAAAAAACCCAAAAACTTTTTATTCTGTTTTATTTAGTCAATTAGTGTTGGGTTTGTGTTTTGGAGCTGTTGGAATGTTTTTTTGTTTGAAGGTGAATTATAAGTTTTGGAGAAAATATTCATTTTATATTTTTTTAGGTTCTATTATTATTACCGCTGCCGTTTTTATCCCGCATTTAGGATGGACACATGGTGGCGCAGAGAGATGGATAAAACTCGGACCACTTGGAACTTTTCAACCGGTAGAATTTTTAAAGTTCGGATTTATTATTTATTTTGCTGCCTGGCTTTCTTGGGCTAAAACGCGAGTAAAAGATTTTAAGTTTAGCATATTACCACTTCTTGTAATGCTTGGGATTATAGCAGTCGTTTTATTTAAACAACCTGACACAAAAAGTTTCATCTTGATTACTATCACTGGGCTTTCTATGCTTTTCATTTCTGATGTTCCGATGAAGTATATTTTAGGGACAGGAATTTCAGCTATAATAGTACTTTTTGTATTAGTATCCGTTACTCCATATTTACAAGAAAGAGTGAAAACATTCATGAATCCTGCACAAGATTCTCAAGGTTCATCTTATCAAATCCAGCAATCGTTGATAGCCATAGGCTCAGGTGGAATGTTTGGTAGGGGGTTTGGACAAAGTATCCAGAAATTTAGTTATCTTCCAGAACCCCAAGGAGACTCGATCTTTGCTGTGCTAGGAGAGGAACTCGGCTTTGTCGGTTCAATTGCTGTGATACTTTTATATGTATTATTTGCTCTGCGAGGGTTACATATAGCTAACCGGTCACCTGATTTATTCAGTAGACTTTTGGTCGCTGGAATTGTTATACTGATTACAGCTCAGTCATTTATGAATATCGCTTCGATTACTGGAGTTTTTCCGTTGACTGGGGTTCCGCTAGTTTTTATGAGTCATGGAGGTACTTCACTTATGATATACCTCATGTCTATAGGTATCGTACTTCAAATATCAAAATATAAGCAGTTGGCACAATAAATTTATGAAAATAGTTTTTACTGGAGGGGGAACTGGGGGACATTTTTATCCAATAATCGCTGTCGCCCAAAAATTAAATAAAATAATTGACGAAGAAAAATTATTAGGAACCAAACTATATTATTTTTCTGATGGACCGTACGACAAGGAAATGCTTTTTGAAAATAGATTAATCTTTGAAAATGTTAGTACAGGAAAATTGCGTACATACTTTTCTTTTAAAAACTTTTCAGATGTAGTGAAAACTTTCTTTGGTGTTATTAATGCCACGTATAAACTTTTCACAATTTATCCAGATGTTGTTTTTGGAAAAGGAGGATATTCTAGTTTCCCGACAATCTTTGCCGCAAGGATTTTGCGTATTCCTGTATTGATACATGAATCAGATTCTGCTCCAGGTAGAGTAAACGCCTGGGCCGGTCATTTTGCAAAAAGGGTGGCTGTATCTTTTAAAGATGCAGCAGAATTTTTCCCGAATGACAGAGTGGCTTGGACTGGACAGCCTATTCGCACAGAAATAGAAAAAAAGGCAGATAAAAATAAGGCGCTTGAGTTTTTTAAACTTGATTCTGATCTCCCGATACTTCTAGTGCTAGGAGGTTCTCAAGGAGCAGAGTTAATAAATAATACTATATTGGATGCATTACCTAGGTTGTTGGAACACTTCAGGGTGATTCATCAAACAGGAGTAAGAAATTATAAAAGTGTTTTAGGCCAAGCTAGTGTTGTGTTAGCAGATGATAAAAATAAATCCAGATATTTGCCCTTTGCATTTCTTAACCCGCTTCAAATGAAAATGGCAGGAGGTGTTGCTACGATTATAGTCTCAAGAGCTGGTTCAACAATATTTGAAATATCAACATGGGGAGTACCTTCGATTCTGGTTCCATTTACCGAATCCAACGCAGACCATGCAAAGAAAAATGCATTTGCTTATGCACGAGCAGGAGCATGCAGTGTTGTTGAAGAAAAAAATATGACAGCAAATATTTTAAGCTCTGAAATAGAAAGAATAGTCGGAGACAAAGAAACATATGACAGAATGGTCAATAGTGCATTGGTATTTAATAAACCAGATGCAGCTCTAAAGATCGCGCAGGAGCTATTACGTCTAGCTCTAGTACATATTAAATAAGTTTTTTTATTTGAAAATTAATGCTAAAATAGCATTATGTCAGGAAAAATTGTAACAAGATTCGCGCCTAGTCCAACTGGCTTTATGCATGTTGGCGGTGTTCGTACTGCCTTATACGCGTATTTACTAGCTAGGAAAAATAAAGGCATATTCATATTAAGAATTGAAGATACCGACAAAGAAAGAGAAGTAGAGGGGTCAGTGGAACATATAATAGAATCGTTGAGGTGGTTAAATATTAATTGGGATGAAGGTGTAGATATCGGTGGTCCAAGTGCTCCATATTTACAATCAAAAAGATTAGAATCTTATAAAAAGTATGCTCAAATCTTGATTGACAAAGGATTAGCATATTCTGATCCATATACCGAAGATCAGGTTGATGAATTTCGAAAAAATGCTGAGGCTGCGAAAAGAGCATTTTTATATAGAGAGCACAGACCAGAAAATTTTGAAAAATGGGATGGAACAAAACCACTTCGTTTTAAGGTACCAGAAATAAAAAACTATAAATGGAATGATTTAGTTTATGGGGATCTTTCTGCGGGGCCTGAAGCATTAGATGATTTTATTTTGATTAAAAGCGATGGTTTCCCGACTTATAATTTTGCGCATATTATAGATGATATAGAAATGGGTGTAACCCATGTCACTCGTGGACAAGAATTTATTTCCTCTGTTCCAAAATTTTTATCCTTATATGAGGCTCTTAGTATAAAACCACCACTTTTCGTAACATTACCGCCAATAATGGGACCTGACGGTAAAAAGAAACTTGGGAAAAGGGATGGCGCAAAAGATGTGCTTGATTATAGGAAAGAAGGATACTTACCTGAAGCTATGGTTAACTTTCTGGCACTTTTGGGTTGGAATCCTGGTGATGATAGAGAAATTTTTACTATGGATGAACTAATAAACGCCTTTGACATATCTCGCATAGGGCATTCTGGAGCACAGTGGAATGATGACAAGCTAGACTGGATTAATAAAGAACACATAAAAAAACTTTCACCAGAAGAATTAAAAAATAAAATTTTTGAGTGGTTGCCAGAGGAATTAAAAAAAGAAAAACTAATTCCTGTTATAACAGAAAGAATATCAAAATTTGGGGACATTAAAAAAATGGTTGAGGCAGGGGAGTTGGATTTCTTTTATAAAAAGCCTGAGTACTCAAAAGAAAAATTAATTTATAAAAATATACCTATTGAAAAAATCTCCGCAAATTTAAAAGATGCGTACGAAGGATTGGCTAAAATGAATGAAAATGATTTTAACGTTGAAAACATAAAAAATATTCTGATGAAAATTGCTGATGAAAAGGGAAGTAGGGGAGAATTATTACACCCTGTACGCTATGCATTGTCTGGCCTTGACAAATCCCCAGATCCTTTTGTAATTGCAGAAATTTTAGGTAAAAATGAAACTTTGTCCCGTATACAAAAAGCTATCTAGTTTTTTAATCGTAGGGATTATTCTTTTTATCCCTATGGTTTTTTCTTATGGACAAACTATTGATGAGTTAAATACTAAAATAAGTCAAAAAAATAGTGATATTGCTAATCTTGAGCAAGAAATAGCGCAATTTCAGACACAACTTGATTCTATAGGAAAACAGAAAAATTCCTTGAGTAATTCAATCAAAGAATTAGATATAACTCGTAAAAAATTGAATACTAGTATCCTAATAACTCAAAAGAAAATCGATAATACTAATTTGAAAATACAAGGTTTGAGTTCGGAGATTGTAGATAAACAAGATTCAATCTCGAACAACAATCAAGCTATAGCAATTTATATTAAAAAAACAAATGAATTTGAAAATACAAATATTGTTGAAATTATCTTATCAGATGATAATTTCTCAAACGCATGGAATGATATAGACAACATGGTAACGATTCGTGAATCTATTAGAAATAAAATATCTGAATTGAAACAAGCAAAGAGTGAGCTCGAAGATACTAGAACAGTGACGATGAATGCAAAAAAGGAACTGGTGACTCTTAAATCCAATTTAGCTGATCAGAAAAAAATTGTTGACCAAAATACTACAGACAAGAAAAAATTGCTAGCTGAGACAAAAAATAACGAATCAAATTATCAAAAATTGCTAGCTGACAGACTGGCCAAGAAAGTTGCATTCGAAAGCGAAGTTCGTGATTATGAGTCTAAGATTAAATACATTCTTGATCCTTCTAAGCTTCCAAGTGCAGGAGTTTTAAGTTGGCCACTTGATAATATTTACATAACTCAACTTTTCGGTAAGACCGAAGCCGGTAAACGATTATACGCTAATGGTACACACAACGGTGTGGACTTCAGAGCTTCCGTAGGAACTCCAGTAAAGGCTATGGCTGATGGGATTGTAATGGGTACAGGAAATACTGATCTGACCTGTTATGGTGCCTCTTTTGGAAAATTTGTTTTTATTCAATATGACAATGGTCTTTCTAGTACTTATGGACATTTTTCTTTAATAAAAGTTTCCTTAGGTCAAAGAGTGGCAAGAGGTGAAGTTGTCGGCTATTCTGGAAACACCGGATACTCGACTGGTCCTCATTTACACGTCTCAGTGTATGCTGCTACTTCTGTAAAAATGGAATCACGAGCTTCAGTTGCTTGCGGTGGACATATTTATACAATGCCGATAGCCCCGATAAATGGATATTTAGACCCGATGTATTATCTTCCACCGTATAAAAATTAAAATATTAAATATTGCCTAAATCATACTTCCTGTGGTATTATAAAAATATGAATATTAAAAATAAAAACAATGGTTTCCTACAATATATAATAATCTTTATCATTGCTATTTGTTTACTCGCATATTTTCATATAACGATAAGAGATGCCTTCAACTGGTTTATAGCCGCATTAAAAAGTGTTTTCTAATCAAAAATTATGATAGATATATCAAAAAAAGAAAAAAGTCGAGGTATAAGTTTACTCGGGGTTTTGTTTCTTGGTCTGATGCTAATATTCGTCTTAAGTTATTTAGGTGTCGACATTAAAGCTGTCGTACAAAATCCTACTACACAGAATAATATAAATTATGTGAAGGGGAGCGGAGAGACGGTTTGGGACTCCTTCCTAAAGAGACCTGTATCTTATCTATGGAATGATGTCTTTATACAAATTTTTTGGCAATCATTTATAAATAATATGCAAAGAATTCGCGATGGAAAACCTACAGATTTTGAAAATGCTGCGCCACAAGTGCCTCTAACATCTGGCAATACTCCTTAAAAAGGCGCTTTTTCTTTAAAGCCTTATTTACTATATATATGCTATTGCTAGCCTGTCGCAAAGATATATTGTGCGACGTGGTATGTCATCTAAATATGGCACTTCCCTCTACTCATTTCCCGATTTATTTACATGCAGCTGATAGCTCATATCCTGCATTGATTGCCTCAGTTGCAGAAGAAAAATAAATTTTATTTTCATCTTTAATAGTTTTTCCAGCACTACAAGTAATTCCGTAAAATTTTGTGCCCTTCTTAGAGGCAAAAAAACTACCTTTACTTTGGTTGTTTACTGCAATCCCTTTATCTGTATTTTGGACTGAATTTGGGGTATTTGTGTCTATTATACTAGCTTCTTGGCCCTTAAAATCGATTTTAAGGCCATTATCATGACTCCCAGTAGACAATCTACCTAATTCGAAGGATGCTAAGCCTACTAGTATTATTATGATAATAACAAGAATATCTTTTCCCCTATCACTTTCTAAAAAATGCTTGATTTTTCTCATGAAATTGTTTATACTGCAAATACTTTAATTTATAAAGGAATTTTAACATTTAATAATATAAAACAAAATGGCACATAGAAAAGCCGGCGGAACCGCCAAAAACTTAAGAGACTCTAATCCAAAGTACCTAGGTACAAAGCTTGCTAGTGGTCAAAAGGCTCAGCCAGGCTCAATAATCGTACGTCAGAGAGGTACACGCATAATGGCTGGAAACAATGTTAGTATGGGGAAAGATCATACCCTATTCGCTCTAAAAGATGGGACAGTTAAATTTGGATCACGAAGAAAAACATCCTTTAATGGCAAAACTGTTGTAAAGAAAGTTGTGAATGTAATATAAAAATAATTTCTAAATTAAAAAATCTCCAGTCAATGGAGATTTTTTAATTAGATTTTCTCAATGATTAATTTGAAGGAAGATTTTTTATGTCTAATTTCTATCGGGATCTCAAACTCGCCTACCTCCTTGATAGGTTTATCCAGTAAAATAAATTCTTCACCAATTTCAATCCTGTTTTCTTTTTGCATTGTTTCGATTATTTCTTTTTTATGAATAGCCGAAAATAGATGACCTTTTTCATTTGCTTTTCCTTTTATTATTATGGTCTTCCCTTTTATCTCTTCAAGATTTTTCACAAGCAGGCTTTCTTGCATTTCCCTTTCAACAACAATTTCTTTTTGCTTTCTTTCGAGTTCTGCTATAGCCTTCGGAGTGGCAGGTTCAGCAAGTTTCTGAGGAAACAAAAAATTTGCAGCGTATCCACCGTTTACTTCTTTTATATCGTACCTTTTTCCAACCCTAGGTACATCTTTTAAAAAAATTACTTTCATAATGAAATTTTATTTCCAGTTATTTAATATTTCAACTGCCTTGTTTAATTGAGGATCGATTTTATTATCAACATCTTTTTGCGTAATTGGAACATTGTAGTCTGGAGTCAACCCCTTTTCGGAGATAGAGTTCCCTTTTGGTGTTAGCCACTTTGCCACTGTAACTTTTAGTATAGTATCTGGAGTTATATTTATAACTTCTTGCACAGAACCCTTACCGAAACTTTTTTCTCCAACAAGTTTTGCCTTTCCATAATCCTGCATAGCGCCTGCCAGTATTTCTGAAGCTGATGCTGAACCACTATTAATCAAAATCACAAATTTTAGTTTGTCTGAAAAAATATTATATCCAGCGCTTCTGTGAATGTTTTGTTTTGCATTACTACCAAAGTCTTCTATAACTACTGGTTTACCACCAGGAAGAAACCAGCTTGCCATACTTACTGCACTATCTAGGTATCCTCCAGGATTTCCTCTAAGGTCAAGTAATAATTTGTCTGTGTTTGAATCAGAAAATTTCTTTAAAGCCTGTCTGAATAGATCCCCAGAATTTGCAGAAAAAGTGTAAAGTTTAATAACGAAAACACCATCTGGCCTTAATTCGGTATCAATCGTTGGAAGATTTATAACGTCACGAACTATTTTAACATCTCTCGAACCTTTTTCTCCTGCGCGGAATATCGTTAATGTAACTGTCGTTCCTTTTTTTCCACGAATTAGACTGACGGCCTTTTCGACAGTAATATCCGCAGTGGAAGCTTGGTCAATTTTTAAAATTTTATCTCCTGATTTTATTCCAGCATTATATGCAGGAGTATCTTTAAGTGGAGATATAACTGTAAGCAATTTATCTTTTACGCCTACTTCCATGCCTACTCCGGTAAAACTGCCTGACATGTCATCTTGAAAGGCTTTTGCATCATCTGGAGTAAAAAATGAAGTATACGGATCGTTGAATGACCTCACAAGACCAGATATAGCACCATAAATCCTGTCTTGATTGCTTATTTTATCAGCATTTGGATATTTTTCGTTGAGAATGCTCCAAGTTTTCCAAAACGGAGAAAAATCTGTCTGATTGACTAGAGCATTTTCTTTATTTGATACGTCAACAACTTTTATAATTTCTGGTCTTGAATGAAAGCCGACATATACTCCAAAAATAAAAAACAAAAAAAGAAGCAAAACTAGGAACATTCTGTTCCTACTCTTTATAAATTCATAGATAGATTTTTGATTAAATATTTTTTTAAATGACATTATTTTCATTATCAAAGTTTTTGTTTTCTAAAAAATTGTCGAATGTTTTTTCGTCTGTTGCCTTGGTGTTGTTTTTATATTCTTTATATAGTACATAAGCTAAGACGATAAGACCTAATCCAGTGATTGTAATTAAAAATGGTCTCCAGGAAAGAGGAAAACCTAAATATGGCAATATCGCCACCCATATACCTAACGCTAAAAGTATTCTTGCTTTTTTCATCTGTATATTATACTTCATTTTTCACTTAAAACGCAAATCGATTATTCTTATTTTTAACCTTTATTCATTTGACAAAAATGTTTTTTTCATGTAATCTTATTGAAAAATAAGTTAGTTCATTTAAATTGTAAAGCTCTTATGAAAAGATTATTTCAATTCAAGTTGACACTTTTCACGATTATTTCTGGATTGTGTCTCATAGGGGCTCTAGCTATTGGAGTACCCCTACTTCTAGGAAAGATTTTTTGGAGTACAAGCAATTCAATATTTGTAACACAATATATTTTTCTTTCCTATGCGGCGTTCTTCTTAGTATTGCTGGGAATTCTTGTTCCAATCTCTCGTAAAATTTTAAAATATCTGAAAGTCACAAAAATTAATCCTTCAGATGGTTTTGCTACAATTTTACTTGGGTTTGCATCATTTTTCCCTCTAATAATTCTAACGCTATGTACTCTTTTTATTTTTAAAATTAAAAAGGGTCCAGTATTTCGATATCTTTATGTTGCTGTGGCAGCTGCTCTCTTTTTATTAGGAATAATAGTTCGAGGCCATGGAAAAAAAGAAAAAAAGACTCACATTGCTATATTAAATCATTCTTCTGACCTAGATTATCCCCTTACGGCTCTAGCTATGGAATACGATCCATGGAACGTAGTAGCGGGAATCAACTTATCAGTAAATGTAAGAACTTTTGCTGACCAGGTGGTGAGATGGCTTATTGGTGATTTAATAAAAAACTACACTATTACTGTCAATCGTGATGATAAAAATTCAAGAGTCTCTGTTATCAGAAAGATGAAGGAGGAAGTCAGGAAAGATATTAGTGTTGCTATTTTACCAGAATGAGGAAGAACTCCATTAAATAGATTTCTCAAAGAGAAAATTTTTCTAAGAGATTTTTTAGATGGAGCCTTTCTGGTTGCGTGGGAAGAGAATGTTCCAGTACAACCAGTTGTCCTTGATTGGCCGGCCATATGGCATGGAAAATCTGATCACAGGTGGGGTATACATCCATGTATAATAGATATATATTATCTTCCCTCTCTTTACCCAAAAGATTTTGACTCGGTTGTATCATTCAAAAAAGCTTGCTGGGATTCTATGTATGAGAAGTTAAAAAACTCAAAAAAAGTTCAAAACTTCTTAAATTCTTAATACTCGCTACTATAAAAAGTGCGGGTATTTTTTTATTTAAAATATTCGGGAGTATTTACATTCATCCAGTCCAAGAGTTGTCTCATTACGCTTGTTGCTCCGACACCATTTGTAGAAGGTCCAGCTTCCATCATGACAACAAATGCATACTTAGGATTTTCGTAAGGGAAAAATCCCATTACCCAAGAGTTTACTTTATTTTTTGCTACACCGAGTTGTGCGGTACCAGTTTTTGCGGCTACATCTATGTACGGTACGTTGAGTCCTACAGCTGTTCCGTATGTCACTGACATTCTCATTCCTTGATGTATCACATCAAAATTTTCTTTCTTAATATTTATACTTGAAGTTAGATTTTCTCTAGTTGTATCTCCAAGTAAATAGTGCGGAGTAACGAGAGTTCCATAGTTTGCAAGTGCAGCTACAGCTCGAACCATTTGTATGGGAGTTACTTGAAAACCATATTGTCCGATAGCAGTGTGATATGTATCGCCGAGACGCCATGCATCTCCAGGAAAAGTTTTTGCCTTCCATTCAATACTTGGGATTGTTCCGGATTTTTCTCCTGAAAGATCAACTCCAGTTGGCCCAGCCCCAATGCCAAACATATTTGCATATTTTCCAATATTCGCTATTCCTAATCCTTTTTGTCCCCCATATCCCCCACCGATTGTATAAAAATACACATCTGATGAAACAGCGATTGCCTCCATCATATTTGTCCATCCATTTGCTCTCCAGTCTTTAAAAACCGTTTTCTTATCAGGAAAGTATGGGTTTGGAATAGAAATAGACCCAGTCGAGAGAATTTGTTTATTTGGGTCGATTATCCCTTCATTGAGCGCGCCGATGGCAAAATATGGTTTTACTATGGAACCAGGAGTATATAATCCTGAAATTACTCTATCAAGAAAAACTTTTCTCTTGTCAGAAAAATAATTTTTTATGGTAGTTGCATCTTTTCCAAATGATAAAATATCAGAACTATATTCAGGAAAACTTGTTGAAGTGATTATTTCTCCATCTTTTATATTCATTATTATTCCAGCTCCACCACTAAAATTATGAGCAGCTGACAAGCTTTGTATAAATAAAAATAGTTGTTTCTGTATTCTTGAATCGATGGTAGTGACTAGATCATCACCACGCTGTGGTGCATTCACAGTATTTTCAGATTGAACTTTACCTGTTGCATCGGTCTCCACAATTTTTGAACCATTTTCACCCTGCAATTTATCATCATGTTCTTTTTCAAGACCATCTTTACCGATAAATTCAGTTTGCCACAACTTCCCTGATTTATCCTCTGCAGGATAGCTAACATATCCTATTACATGGGAAAATCCTGGCGAAAAATATTCTCTTGTTGGTAGATTGAAATCTGTGCTTGTATCAGATTCTGCACCAAGTACTGGTGTTCCAGCTTTTTTGTCCCAGGCCAATTCAACCTTATTCCTATCGTATATTATTCCCCTATCAGCGAAAATAATCTGTTTTTCCATGGTATTATTCTCGCTTCTCTTGAGATATGAATTCCCCTTTTGTATTTGTAGGTGGGCCAGCTGTATAGAAAATAATGCCATAAACGCGACACAAAAAGCGCCAAGGAATAAGATTGTTTTTTTATGTATTTGTTTTTCTATTCGTCCTTCAAATTGCTGGCTGTCAAAGTTTTCTAAATTTTTTGAATCAAGAAAAATTTCATCGGGCTCAACAAAAGAAGATATTTTTTTTATTTTTCGCCTTCGTAATAATTTTAATGACATGTTAATTTTCTTTGTAAAACTTTAATTTCTTTTTCAATAATTCAATACAAATTAAAAGTACTAACGATAGAGTAAATGAGAAAAAATAAATATTAAATAACTTAGCTTCTTGAATTCCATACAATAAGTCTGATAAAAAAAATATGGCGACCACTTCCCAAAATATTGAGAAAAATATTATCCCGAGAAGTGCCAGTACAATAGATACCCAAAAAGGCAAAAATAAAATTGAAAGCAAAACTGCACCAGAAAAACAAATTCTAAGAATCATAGGCTTATATTACACATTATTACTCAAAATTACAAATTAGAAGAATTTACGTACTACAAAGCGCATTATGAAGAAAATAACCAATACAATAAGTCCATAAAATATATATTTATTGTTGAAAATAGTTGAAAATAGTGACAATGCGAAAAGTTCAGTATATTTAAATGGCTTTAAGAAAACGCCTTGGTTTGATGGAATAGTACCTGTTGCTGCAGTGTTTTTATTTATTGTGTTTTTTTGTCCAGCCGAACCTGCTGTAGTTTTTTTTGCATTCAGATTATTTATATCTGTTTGAACAGATGTCTTAGCATTTTCGAGCGAAGTACCGACGTCTTGTCTAAATCCTTCGACTGCGTTCGTTGTATTGCCTATCGTGGTCGAAACTATTTGTGGAGTATTTTCTTTAACAAAATTTTGAATATCTATACCGGAGCTAGTATCAGTAGAATTCCCCACTGAACTTGTCGTTGAAATCGGGAGTATCGTTTTTGGAACATTGCGACTACTTTCTGAGGTTTTTATTCCTGAAAGAGTAGCATCTTGATATGTGCCGTTGCTAATTAAAAATTTTGCATTTTGAATTTGGGCAAATATGGTATGGTCTCCTGCCGTTACAAGCCAGTTGATTGAAACATCTTGAACTCCACCACCTGAAACTGAAAAAGTCTTGTTGCCTAAGAAGGTTGTTTTATCAAAAAAATACACTGTCCCAGTTAATTGTCTTACATCAGGGTTATATATTAGAGTAAATATTTTTATAGTATCTCCTTCTGCAAATGGATCCTTTGAGTACCAAATATTACCTGGGATAAAGCCAGCGTTTGAAGTTTGAGCTGAAGAAAAATATAAAGGCATTAAAACGAGCAATAAAAATAAGGATATTCCGAGGTATTTTTTCATAATTGTATTATAACATGGCTTTCAATAAATATAATAATGAGTTAAAATATATGTATGGAAAAATTTTGGCAATTTATTAAGGCATTTTTGGTTGTCTTGTGTTTGTTTGCGATATTTTATCTTGCGTTGAAATATCAATATTTTTCAGAGTTATTTAATTTGCCACTTTGGGTTATCCCTATTATTTCGTTTATCCTTATCCTATATATAGGATATTCCTTTGTAGATTTATATTTAAATAAAAATGAGGTTGAACATGAATTTACTACTATAGTAAACCATACGTTTCGCACACCTCTTACTAGGATAAGTTGGATTACGAAAGAATTGGAAAAAGAATTATCGCAAAATGAGAGACTCACATATATACAAAATTTAAACAATGCTACCGGGAGGTTGGTAGAGATTGTTGATCTTATAGCAGGAATAAAAAATATCAATGATAAAACGGGTTACACATTTGAAGCGACTTCCCTTCGAGATATTGTAGAAAAATCTATTGTAAAATATCGCGAAGAGATAAATAAAAAGAATCTAACATTTCAGGTCCCTACATTTAAAGATATTCCCCTTCTTACCGTAGATTTAAAAAAAATAACTTTTGTTATTGATACGATTATCGAGAATGCGATTATTTATACTCCCAAAGATGGGAAAATAATCATTGACTGTATTTCGAAGAATGGTAAGTTGACCTTGGCCGTCGCTGATAGTGGCCCTGGGTTATCGTTGCAAGATAAATTTAAAATTTTCTCTAAGTTTTTTAGAGCAAAGAATGCTACTCTCGTTTACCCCGATGGTATGGGGCTCCGACTTCATCTATCCAGACAAATCGTAGCTCGTCATCATGGCAGAATATATGTGAAATCAATAGGAAAAAATAAGGGCTCCACCTTCTTTCTCGAGTTGCCATTTTCTCGATAAGTTGTTTGTTTGTCCAAAAAGTGATACTATATGACTTTGGAGACCTCCTCATAACAGAATATTTTTGTTAACCTAAAAACCATAATATGTGTGACAATCCTCAAATAAGTACTGATGACAATGGTCATCCAGTTGGTACTGAGTATTTGGAAAAAACCGAACCAACAACGCTCCCCTCTAGTTCTCCTCCGGTTCCTGGAGAGCATTCTGGTTGTTAGTAACCTTGTGCCGGGCTCAAAAACCCCGGCATTTTTTTTATTTTAAAATTTAAAAAATGGAATCATCTCGCCGAGACAACTCCATTTTCGTTCATTCGCTAAATGCATAAGAGATTTTGGTTCCATGGTCATCATAGTTTACGTTTTTAATTCTAATTTTAATAAACTTCCTACTAATTCTTTCGCATTCACAGTTTAGTGTTATGCTAATTTTTTTAGGAGGCTCTCCCTTGTTAATTAAAAACTCACAAAATCCATATTTTCTCAAATTCTCCACATGTTTACGTAACACTTCATCGTCGGTACGCTTTATGCTGATAATACAATCAGAATATACGTAGTGTCTAAAGTAGGACAAGTGTGGAACGGCTTGTGCGGAGGTTCTTGAAAATAAGTAACACATGATGTCATCCCATTCTCCATTAGAGCGAATGATTTCTAATGCACGTTTTGGGTCCATTTTTCAATGTATTGGTTCTACATTAATTATACTCTTGTAAAAAATAACAACCATCTCCGTTGTTTTTTTATGTATTTTAGTGTATTTTGTATAGGTGTAAGTTATATTGGGAGATCGTCTAACGGTAGGACAGCGGCCTTTGAAGCCGTGAATCTTGGTTCGATTCCAAGTCTCCCAGCTCGCATTTTTAACCTTATTTTATAAAGGTTTTAATTTGTACCTGTCTGTTACTTTCGAACTTTGATATAATAAAAAAATGAGAGAAAATTTTATTTGTTTAATCACTGGCCCGGCAGGAGCAGGAAAATCATCAGTAACAAAAGCTCTTGCTAAAAAATTCACACGTAGTGCAGTTATTAATGTTGATCAAATTCGTGGAATGATAGTAGGAGGATACAAAAAACCTTGGCCTTATGATGATGAAGCTGAATTACAACTTTCTTTAAGTGCAAAAAATGCATGTGAAATTGCAAATAATTTTTTAGAAAAAGGTTTTAAAGTATTTATTGATGATTTAGTTGGCAGAAAATTACTTGAACAATATTCAGAATATTTTAAAGACGACAATTTCAAAACATTTCTTCTTCTTCCATCGCTTGAATCATTATTAAAACGTTTTGATGAAAGAGAAAACAACGAAGAACTTCGTAAAAGAACCCAGGATTTGCATAAAAGTTTTTCAGAAAAGAAAGATAAGTTAAACTGGAAAATAATAGATTCTAGCAACTTAACGCTAGAAGAAACAGTCAATCTAATTTATAAGGATATTTCGGAATGATTTTTAGTTAAAAAGGTTCCAAGGTCACATCAAACACCCTGCCAATAAATTTGATATAATAAAAATATGGATTTAACAATACCAATAGAAAATTCCTTTTTAACTATTAGAGTTGCAGTTTTAGCAAGAACAAAAAATGGTTTTGTACTTGAGCAGAGCCCAAAAGGATATTATTATTTTATTGGTGGCAGAGTAAAAATAAATGAAACTTCTGAAGAAGCAGCAAAAAGAGAACTTTTTGAAGAAACTAATGTTCTAGCTGAAAATTTAATATTTAAAACTACTATTGAAAATTTCTTTAAATTAGAATCAGAAAATAAGATTGTTCATGAAATTTGTTTTGTTTATGTTCCTGAAGAAGAATTAGTTATTAAAGAATTAGCACACAACCGCGTAGAAATACCAGTTACTAATTTTGAAAATATGGACATAAGGCCAAAGATCTTAAAAGATTATATTATGTCGGGCGATAGTAGGCCACATGTTATTTTTAAGGATTTTATTTAGTAAAATTTTAATAAATTATTTCGAATATTGTCCCAGACTCCCAGCCAGCGTTTTTAACTAAAATTTTGCTATAATAAATTCATGAAACAAATCACACTTCACAATCAATGGGTTATTAAAGCTCCTGTAAATGATGTATTTAAAATAATTACTGACTTTGAAAAATTACCTGAGTATTTTCCTAGGGTCGCTGAATCTGTGCAAATAAATAATAAAGAAGGAAATAATCTAGAGATGGAAGCAACCGTACGATCATTTGGTAAAAAATTTAAGGTAAAGATGAAAACCCAAATTCTTCCAGGAAAAGGTTTTGTTTCAGATAATGACAGTTATCAGTTTGGAACTTCTGGACATGAAGAGCTATTGCTGTCTCCGAATGCTCTAGGAACTTTGATTGACTACACATATCAAGTCACCATCCATAAAAAATGGCTACGCATAATTGCAACACCACTAATCAAATGGTATTCAATGAAGGCCTGGGAGAAAGCAGTCATAGATCAGCTTAAGAAGATTCTTGAGAAAAAATAAAGTAATCTACTATTTTTTGCGCAAAGAAGATGCGTGTTTTATGGCGTCATCACCATATTTTTTTCTGATTTTATCTGCAACTTCTTCTATAACGAGATTGCCTAGTGATTTTTTTTGTTTTCCGAATAAATCCAAAGGGATATTCTCCTCTCTGATTAAATTATGGAGTATTACTCCAGTAGACCGGATTTGTTTCTTTTTTGGCAAAATTTTTAAAAATTTATACTCAATTGCATTTAAAATATATCCTGGGTCAGTTGTATAGTCGCTCAACTTTACTTCATCAGAATAATATTTAAATTCACTGGTTTTAACAAAGAAGGATACTTTGTTACTAACCAAATGTATTTCCCTGGCATTACCACATGCATGTTCAGCATTTTCTGCAATCTCTCTCCAAATTATTTTTGGATCAGTAGAGGCAGGATGAAACGTAGATGTTGATTGAATTGATTTTTGATCTCTTGGGTCAATATTATCTTCAACTTCTAAAATTTGTTCACCAGCGAGTTCCCTTTTTAAAACCAACAGTGGTTTAGAAAATTCACTAGCAATTTTTTCTTCAGGAAAATATACAAAATCATATGCTGACCTGATGCCTAGCCTTTTTAAGTTTGGAGCAGTTTGCCTACCTATCCCCCAGATGTCTTCTATAGGTGTATTTTTTAATGCGCGGATTTCATCTTCTTTGTTTAGTAGCATTACGAGGCCAGCAGGTTTTTCAAGTTTTGATGCTTGTTTAGCTAAAACCTTGGTTCTAGCAAGGCCAATAGAATATGTTACATTTAAAGTTTTCTCTATTTCATTTTTTAATTCAGTTAAAAGTTTTTTTTCACTACCGAAATAATTAACTTCACAAGGTTCTACTAACGCAAAGCATTCATCGATACTGTACACTTCAACTTTTTTAAAATAGCATAACAATATTTGATACATCCTGTCTGCAATTTCATTATATAAATCAAAGTGATGAGGTAGAATAATCACATTAGGAAAATATTTCTTAATCCGAAACACTGGCATTCCTCGTGTTATACCCATAGCTTTCGCCTCTTTGCTCATGGCTACAGCTATGCCTCTGTCTCCACCTACTATCACAGGTAAACCTTTTAGTTCAGGATGTATTGAAACCTCACAAGAGACAAAGAACGAATCACCATCTGCATGCAGATATAGATTTTTTGACTCCTTTTTCATATAGATCTGAATAGAGTCTATTCTTTGCTAAGAATTTTTATCAATGCAAGCTCAAGTGGAAGTTCGGCTATGAATGCTCGGTCTATGTTTTGATATGCTTCTAGTAGTATCGACAATGCAGGAGATCGGAGCAGTCCTTCCTTGTCAGCCTTTACAAGTTTTTTAAGAAAATCTAAATCTTCTTCTGATAAATCCCCTGCCATAGTGTTTTCGAGTTTAGGAGCATATTTTAGAATTACCGACATACGGAATTTTTGAATAATTAGCTTTAAGTATAATTTCATGTCCAAATTTTCAAGGGCAGCTTTTTTGATAGTTTCGATTCCATTTTCTAAATTTTTTTCTGCAATTGCAGAAATGAAGTCGTTCACTAGGATTGTCTTTGGAGCTCCAGTAATTTTTTCAATTTCATCTCTTTTAATTTTTTTACTTTTACTAAAATTTAAAACCTTCTGTAGTATTCCAAGTGCATCACGATATGATCCGTCGCCAAGTATAGCAAGGAGTTCTGTTGAACTAGAATCAATTTCAAAGCCTTCTTTCTTTGCAACATCTCCAATCATTTTCTTTAAGATTAAATCAGATGCTTTTTTAAAAGTAAAAACCTGACATCTGGAAATAATTGTTTCTGGAACCTTGTGAAGTTCAGTCGTTGCTAAGATAAAAATAACATGTTTTGGTGGCTCCTCTAACGTTTTGAGAAGTGCTCCCCAGGCGTCCTTTGAAAGCATATGAACCTCGTCTATGATATAAACCTTATATTTTGAGTCGAAAGGAAGGACTCTAACCCCATCTCTAAGGGCCCTAATATCGTCTATTCCGCGATTTGAGGCTGCATCTATCTCATAAAGGTCATTTGGCCCAACGCCAATTTGCTCAGCGAAAATACGGGCTACTGAGGTTTTCCCTGTTCCTCTAGAACCCACAAAAAGATAGGCATGAGAGACCTTGTCAGTTTTTACGGAGCTCTCGAGTACATCCACTATATGATCCTGTCCAAGGACCTCCTTGAATGTTTTTGGTCGATATTTTCTATATAGTGCCAAGTCGTGCATATAAAGATTATACAGAAATTTTGAAATAAAAAAAGCCCGCGTGTTGACGGGCTTTGTGCCGTAATAACCCATAAGGATTATCCGAGAAACGGAAGCGCTTCGTAGAGTGTTAAAATCTGCCTAATGGCAAAATTTCCTTTGAAGCTATTAGTAGCACCACAGAGTATTATTTCCGTAGCAACATCAGGACATGCCCCCTTTGCTTCATAAACACCGTCAATTACTTCTTTTATCTTTTCCGGTGGATGAATCCCTTCAACAATGACGACCTTGGGCTTGTGCTTAACGACTAATTGAAAAGCAAGGTCCACTTTGTCAGTTGTCTCAATTAGTTCAGAGTCTTTTCCGAGACCCACGAGCGTTTTCAGTGCGACCTCGCGGTCGTCCTTCTTGGCTGTAAAGACGATTATATCTTTACCAACTTCTTTTAAATCTTCCATAGAACATTTTTTTGATTTATAAATATGAATAAATTTAATTTTAAATAATATATATAAAAAAATATTTTATCTCATAATAAATATATATAATTTACAAGTTTAATTATAGATTACCACAAAACACCAAATTGTCAAAATAAAAAAAGCCCGCGTTGTTACGGGCTATTGGGGTAAGTGAATTTCGCAATTATGCTAATTTTTCACAAGTTCACGGGCTTCCTTCGTGAATATAAGTGCATCCCATGGTTTTTCTATTGAAAGTAAACCATTTGCTCCTCCTTTACCACCAGAGTTGTAAAGAATAATTTTTGGATTAGTTCCAAGGCGCAAAAGATTGAAGATCTCGTATACATGCTCTATGGTGAACGCAATAGAGATCTCAGAATCTTCGTGTTTGTCGATAATGATAAGATCGGGCACTTTTCTTTCCATGACAGCCAGGAATGAGTTTCTTGTTGCGGCAATATTCACACTACAGTTTTCCCCTACTATAGGTTGAAATTCAGCCGTTCTAACATCGATTTTATCTAACGATGTAAAAAGTAAGATACTAATTTTTGTCGACATACTTTATATGTTTTTAGGTTCATTCTGTGCTCAATTTACCACAAAAAATACATATGTCAAATATTTTTAAGAAAGCTGTTAACTATTTTTTCTACCTCCTTTGAGTTTTCAGTTTCCATTAATTTAACTCGTAATTCTTTTGCTCCATCAAAGCCGTTTACATATGCCTTGAAATGTTTTTTCATTACCGCAAAATGCTTGTGTTTAGGTTTCAAAAGTTCGCGTTCAAATATTTGCGTGTGCTCAATTAATACTTTTAATTTCTCTTCAATTGAGCTTTTTCCCATATAAGAAGAAGAGAAATTGAAAAACCACGGGTTCCCAAAAACTCCCCTGCCTATCATGATTCCATCGCAACCATATTTTTGTGCTTTTTCTTTTGCATCATCTAGGTCTTTTACGTCGCCATTGCCAATAAGTAAAATTTCTTTGCCACTTTTTTCGATAAGTTTTTTTATTTTTTTAACATAATCCCAGTTTGCAGGAACATCAGACATTTCTTTTTTTGTACGAAGATGAATAGTGAGTGCTTTTATATCTTCTTTCAAAATTTCAGGGATCCAAGTATCTATCTCTTCTTTGTTAAATCCTATTCTTGTTTTAACTGAAACAGGAATTTTTTTTCCTGATGCTTCTATGCCTTCTTGTGCTGCTCTTATTATTTTTCTTGCTAATTCTGGAGTTTTTATTAATGCTGATCCAGCACCCTGGGCGATCACTGATTTATCAGGACAGCCCATATTTATATCAATACCATCAAAGTCCAAGCTAGCTATATATTGGCAGGCTTGTTTCATGTTTTCAGGATTTGCACCGAATACTTGAGCGACGATAGGTCTTTCGCCTTCACTATATTCTAAAATGTGTGATAGCTTTTTCTTAGCTAATTTATTACACAAACCATCAGCAGCCACAAATTCTGTCCAAAAGACGACCTTATTTTTGTTTTCTCTATTCTTGCTGTATTTTGCTAATATAAAACGAAAAGCGACATCAGTGACATCTGACATCGGCGCTAAGCAATAAAACGGCTTATCTAATTTTTCCCAAAAATTTTTCACTGGAATTTGTAATATACCTTATTACCATACCTTAAATCAATATACATCAGTTTTGCATAATTTTTTTGTAATTCTGTTTGTAGTGGCTCGGTAGTTATCGCGGCATTTAGATTTTCAGCAAGTTTTTCGTAATCTGAATCCAGTTTGAAAATTATAACGGGGTTAGTTGACGCTATTCCTAGAGTAGATAATCCGACCCTTATTTCTTTTTGATCATTTATTAAAATATATGTGGGTTTCAGATCCATACCCTCAAGAGAATTCTTAAGTTGAACTAACTTTACGAATATATCAGGATAAAAATATGTTCCAGCAGGATTATCTGCATTATTTACTTGTCCGTAGAATTTGAAATATACTTCACCAGAGAAAAAAGGAGCCTCATCAAATATATATCCATTTGAATCTATGAAATAACACTTAGGCGAGGAACTACTTGTTAATTCAGGAGTTGCAACACCGCACCATAGATATTTCCCATCGTATTCGCTTACCGTAATATTCAATGTATTAAAATTTATTACATTCATTGAAATATTGCTAAGCCTTTTATATTTACTAGAAAGCTCGTTTAAAATTTTATTTTTTGGAAAAATTAAAAAATTTGCCCTTGGGAATATCCATAAGTAATGCCCATTTAAATTTTCTTTTACTATGTTATCTATTGATTTGGTATCTATGATCACATTCCCAGAGATATTTATTCGGTTAATTTTCATTTCCTTTGTTCTTGAGGCCCAACATACTCCAATGACAAAAACCAAAAAAACGACAGAGCAAAGGATTACTTTTGTTTTTAATGCCTTATTTTTTTTTCGTCTTAATTCAGTAACTCCAGGAGAATTTATAACACTTCTTTTTTGCATACTATTTTATGAACTCCTTTCCACCCATATATTTTTTTAAAACTTCTGGAATTTTTACTGACCCATCTTTTTGTTGGTAGTTTTCAATAATTGCTATTAATGGTCTTTGGGAAACAACAGTTGCATCATTCATATGAACGGGTTCGATTTTACCATCAGCTCGACGTACTCGTGTATTTAAGCGACGTGATTGAAATCCTCCGGTATAGTCGGCACTGTGAGTTTCCCTATATTTATTTTGCCCAGGCATCCAGGTTTCTACGTCGAGTTGCCTTGTGTCAGGAAAGCCCATATCACCTGTACAAACTGCCACCACCTGATAAGGCAAGCCTAATTGCTTTAGTATGTATTCCTGCACAGCTACAAGAAAATTCTGCTCTTGAATTGCATTTTCAGGTAATGAGAAAACCTCCATTTCAAGTTTATCAAATTGATGTTGTCGCAATATCCCACTTGTATCTTTTCCCGCTGCTCCTGCTTCCCTTCTGAAGGCTGTTGAATATCCAGCATACCTGATAGGTAATTCTTTTTCCTCAAATATTTTATTCATATGCATTGCTCCCAGAGTATGTTCAGCACTGCCTATCAGCATAAGATCATCGTTTGGAAACATATAATGATCTTCTGGAGACATGTATCTTGCCATCTTTACTTGGACTAATGGTCTAACAAATACAGGTGGTAAAACTGGAATAAATTTTGAAATATTTACAGAAATCTTTGCCTCATCAATAATTTTCTTTAAGATTTCCTCGTTAGTTAAAATATCCCAGCAAAGCTGAATCAGAGCAAACTGAAGTAAAACTAAATCCCCTTTTAGATAAGCAAATCTAGATCCTGAAACTTCTCCAGCGGTTTCTGTGTCGATTATTCCCAAGGATTTTCCAATCTCAAAATGTTCTTTTGGTGTAAAATCAAACGAAGGTTTCTCTCCCCAGTTTCTCAATACAATATTTCCGCTTTCATCTTTGCCTTCAGGTGTGTCTGCAGAAGGAATATTGGGAATCTTTAGCATCAACTTCTGCCACTCAGCAATTGTTTCTTTTTGTTTCTCTTCTTTCTTTTTTAGATCACCTTTCACTGCCTGCATTTCTTCGATGAGCTGCATTTTTAAATTTGGATCTTGTCCTCGTCCGATGCTATTTGAAACCTTATTGACTTCGGTTCGCAATTCCTCTATTTCTTTTAGTTCTTTCAATCGTTCATCATCTAGCGCTATCAATTTATCTATGTCTATAGATACCTTCTTTTTTTGGGCACCTTCTTGCACTATTTCCTTGTTTTCTCTAATGAATTTGATGTCTAACATGTACCCATTATAGAACAAAATGTTATAATTACAAAATATTTATGCAGATTAATAAGTTATCAAAAGAAAAATTCCCTGAAGCACTTTTAGAAATTCCAGAACCACCAGAAGACCTTTGGATAATAGGAGAATTACCAAAAGAAGAACTTGTTTACCTTTGTGTTGTCGGGTCTCGCAAATTTACAACTTACGGTAGAGAAATTTGTGAAAGAATTATTGAAGGTCTTAAGGGTTATCCTATTGCAATCGTTTCGGGTTTCGCGATGGGCATAGACACGATAGCTCACAAGAAAGCAATGCAAGCGGGACTCAAAACTATCGTATTTCCTGGGTCAGGATTGTCTGATGAGGCGATGTATCCAAAATCAAATGTGCAATTAATTAGGGATGTTATAAAAAATGGAGGCTGTTTACTTTCAGAATTTGAACCTGATTTCAAAGCTACACAGTGGAGTTTCCCGATGAGGAATAGATTAATGGCAGGTATCTCAAAAGCGGTATTGATTATCGAAGCAGAAGAGAGATCTGGTACATTAATTACAGCTAGACTTGCTACAGAATACAACAGAGACGTGTTGGTGGTTCCGGGTTCTGTTTTCTCTCCTAATTCCAAAGGAGTGAATATGCTAATCAGACAAGGTGCAACTCCCGTAACTTGCGCAGAGGAAGTACTAGATGCACTAGGATTTAAACAAAAAACAAAAGACGATATTCAGGCATCATTGTTTATGGACTTATCTACAGAAGAGAAAAAAGTAATAAAAATTCTTCGAGAACCAATTCCCCGTGATGATTTAATTCGTGAACTTAAAATGAAAACATCTGATGCAAATTCATTGCTGACGGTAATGGAAATAAAAGGAATAATCAAAGAAGAACTTGGAGAAATGCAATTATATAAATAAAAAGCCCGTTGAGTTGCCGGGCTTTTCAATTTGTTGAAATCATTCTCATTTGATTTTTAATCCCTCAGCTTTTTTTACACTATTTAATGTATAGTGAATATAAAAAAGTTTATACTTATGGTCAATTCCCTTCGTAGGATTGAAATTATCTATCTTGTATTCAAGGTCACCATATTTGACTAACCCATCTTTTGAATACAAATAGTATTTCCCATCGCTGTCAAGCTTAAATAAAATGGATTTGCCACTACTAAAGCTAATTCGTATCGTGTCACTTATTATCCATTTAGCAGTATCGACTACTGAAACAAAGCCGCCTAATGAATTTGCAGGGATCGTCGCGTCTTCATTTTTAATGACCAACGCCCCTTTGTTTGTACCAATGCCCTGAGACTTTATCGTAGGCTTCAAGACAATGGGGATTTCAGGACTCATGAACTGCACATGATTTAATGTGTCCCTCTGAACATGATAAGTAACAATAATACCAGAAGTTACTTCAGCACGGTATTTTTTTGAAACTACACATGAATAAGGTATCGTGCCCAACAAGGCAAGTAAAAAAATAAGAAGTGATTTTGCTTTCATGTCTTTCGTGTTTATTGGTTTAACAATGATTTTTCTGTATAATATAATATTTGAATATTTTGTCAAGCTCAACCATCTAACTAATATATGTGTAACGATTTAGTTAAAAATTATTCGATAATTTGCCAAAAAATCGATTTTCATGTAATACTTAGAAAATATGAAATTATTAATTGTTGAATCTCCGTCAAAAGCGAAGACCATTGAAAAATATCTTGAAGGAGAATACACAGTACGGGCATCAGTCGGCCATATCAGAGACCTACCAAAATCTAACAAGAAAGCTATCGATATAGAAGCAGGTTTTGTGCCTCACTATGAAATTTCTAAAGGCAAGGAAAAAGTTGTCCATGAATTACAACACCTAGCAGAAAAGGCTACTGAAATATTACTTGCGACAGACCCTGACCGCGAAGGAGAAGCTATAGCTTGGCATATAGAAGAATTGTTAAATGAAGATAAAAAAGTAAAAGCACCCATCAAAAGAGTTGCATTTTATGAAATAACAAAAGATGCAGTAATTGAGGCGTTAAAGAATCCCCGGGAGATTGATACTCCCCTTCGTCATGCTCAAGAAGCACGAAGAGTGCTCGACAGACTTGTCGGATATGATCTGTCAGGGCTAATTTGGAAAAAAGTTCGTTATGGACTTTCAGCTGGACGTGTACAATCCCCTGCGCTAAGAATTGTAATGGAAAAAGAAAGAGAGATAAGAGCTTTTATACCTGAGAAGTTCTGGAGAATTTGGGGAAGTTTTGAAACACAGAAGAAAGCCAATTTAGTTTTAGAATGTTCAAAAGAACCCAGAGATGAGAATTTAGTAGAAGAAATTTTAAGAGAGGGGAAAAAAGGAACATGGATAGTGAACGACCTAAAAGAAGGAGATCAAAAACGTTCTCCTCGAGCTCCATTCACAACTTCTACTTTACAACAGACTGCTAGTTCGAGGCTTGGATATTCCCCTTCTCGTACAATGCAAATTGCGCAGAAACTCTATGAGGCTGGGCACATAACATACATGAGAACTGACAGTACAAATCTTTCCCTCCAAGCTCAAGGTCAAATTCTAGCTCTCATTAATAAAAAATATGGGGAAGAGTATGCCGAAGGAAGAATTTATAAAACAAAATCGAAAAATGCACAAGAAGCACACGAAGCGATTCGTCCTACTCATATTGAAAAATTCGAAGCTGGAAGTGAAGATCAGCAAAGGTTGTATAAATTAATTTGGGAAAGAGCTGTTTCCTCTCAGATGTCAGATGCAAAATTATCTAAAACGAAAATTTCTGCTTCAATAAAAGGACACGAAGAATTGCCAGATTTTACAGCAACTGGTTCGCGTGTAATTTTCCCTGGTTGGTTAATTGTTGACAAAGATGCTCGAGGTGACGATGTTGAATTGCCAGGTGTAATCGTAGGTGAAGAATTAAAATTACTTGAGCTTACGAAAGAAGAAAAATTTACAGAGCCACCTAGTCGCTATACTGAAGCTGGCCTTATCAAAGAGCTTGAGGCAAGAGGAATCGGAAGACCGAGTACTTATGCATCAATTATGAAAACTCTAGAGGAAAGAGAGTATATTAGAAAAGAAGGCAGGACTCTGTTCCCTACAGATGTTGGAGATGTGGTGTCTTCATTTTTAGAAAATAATTTTGCAAAATATATCTCTGATACCTTTACTGCTGAGATGGAAGATGAATTAGATGAAATCTCTAGGGGAGAAAGAGAGTATAAAAAGACATTAAAAGATTTCTATGGGCCCTTTTCTAAAGATGTAAAATCAAAAGAAAAACTAGAAAAGGCAACAAACCTTGGTGATGCCCCAAAAAATATAAAGTGTCCTAAGTGTGGAAGTAAAATGATCATTAAGCTTTCCCGTGCAGGAAAATTTTATTCATGCTCTAGATACCCAGATTGTGATGGCGCATTAACTCTTGATGGTACTGAACTAAAGGGTCCAGCTGAAACTGGCGAAATGTGCCCGTTGTGTGGTGATAAGAAGGGAAAATCTGGTGGTGGAAAACTTGTTGTTCGAGAAAGACGTGATGGATCCGGAACATTTATTTCATGTTCTCGTTACCCAAAATGTAAATTTATTAAAAAGGATGAAGCTGAAGAAGCAAAAAAAAGAACAGGAGTACTGTGCCCTATTTGTAAGACTGGCGACATTAGCGAAAGAAGAGGAAGGTTCGGAATATTCTATTCTTGTTCAAATTATCCAGATTGTAAATTCATTATTAAATCCAAACCAACAGGAAATATATGTAATCTCTGCGGATCACTAATGATGGAAGGAACAAAAACGATACCAGAGCGTTGTTCAAATAAAGCTTGCCAGAATCACAATCCTCATAAACTAAATAAAATAAGTTAACCGTACCTTGACTTCGATGCTATAATAAAAATATGGCAAATGTTAAGGAAATTTTTGATTTACTTGGTGGCAAATTAAGTAATGAAGACCAAGAATTAATAAAGAAGGCATATGATTTTGCCTTGCGTGCTCACGAAGGGCAAAAAAGGGCAAATGGTGACCCATATTTTACTCATGTGTTTGAGACAGGGAAAAATTTAGCAAAACTAGGTATGGACGCAAAGACAATCGCTGCTGGAATAATGCACGACGTACTCGAAGATACTTCTGTTACAGAAAAAGAACTCGAGAAAGAATTTGGAGAGGAAGTTGTTTTTCTTGTGAAGGGCGTAACAAAATTAGGTACCTTGAAATATCAAGGCAACATAAGACATGTCGAGAGCTTGAGAAAGTTTTTTATGGCGATGTCGAAAGACTTGAGAGTTGTTATTATTAAATTTGCTGATAGATTACACAATCTTGAAACATTACAATTCCTTCCTGAAGAAAAAAGAAGAAGAATCGCTCTAGAGTCTATCGATGTTTATGCACCACTCGCAAATCGTTTAGGTATGGGTCAACTAAAAGGTGAAATAGAAGATGCAGCCTTCCCTTTTGCTTATCCTAAAGAATATGAAGAAGTAGAAAAGATTTTAAGTGAAAAAAAAGAACCTTATACAAAATATTTGGCAGAAATAAAGAAAGATATAACTAAAGAACTTAAAAAACAAAAAATTGATAATTTTTCAATTGATTATCGAGTAAAACATAAATATAGTCTTTATAAAAAACTTTTACGTCACGATATGGATATAGAAAAAGTTTACGACATTGTTGCACTTCGCATTATCGTTGAAACAGTCGAGGAATGTTATAGAGTTTTAGGTATTGTTCATTCAATTTGGAGACCCTTAGTAGGTAGAATAAAAGATTATATTGCATTACCTAAACCAAATGGATATAAATCAATCCATACAACGGTTTTTACTGGGTCAGGTGGAATCGCTGAGATACAGATTAGGACTAAAGAAATGCATGATGAGGCTGAGTTTGGCGTTGCTGCTCATTTTTCTTACAAGGAAAGTAATGGTAATACAATCGTTCGAGACAAATCAAAATTTGAATGGATAGATGAATTAAAAAATCTCAAGGACCTGGCCGATAAACCAAATAAATTTATTGAGAATCTTAAAACTGATTTTTTTAGTAACAGAATATTTGTTTTTACGCCTGATGGAGATATCATTGATTTACCAGAAGAATCTAGCCCTATTGATTTTGCATATTCCATCCACTCTGACATTGGTAACCATATTTCAGCGATTAAGATTAACGGGAAAATGACATCAATTGGTGAAAAACTAAAAAATGGTGATATCGTTGAAATTATTACTAAAAAAGGTTCTAACCCTTCTAGTAAATGGTTGGAATACGCTAAAACATCATATGCAAAGAAGCATATAAAGTCATACTTAGATAAACATAGCCTACTAGCAAGACTTAAATCGTTTGGGAGATCTTAGATGGAGAAATTTGATAAGTCGTAAAGGTTTGACTCATCATTTTCTTTCTCCTCTTTTGTTCTATCGTCTATCGGAACTTCTTCAACTGGAGACAACTCTTCAATACTTGCAATATGTTTCTCTAATAATTCATTTTTATTTATGCCAGATTTTTGAATTTGATCCAATATAGTACGTAAATCTTCTACAGAAAAAAAGTCAATTTTTATTTGTCCCCCATTATCTTTTTTGTCTATGTGAACGCGAGTACCAAGTTTTTCTTGAAATTCTTCTTCGAATTCTAGTAATTCTGGATCAGGCATAAATTCTTTCTTACGTACACGATCAATCGCTATCTTTCTAGCTAATTTTTCTGCTTCACGAACTGTAATTTTTTTATAAACTATTTCTTTAAATAAAACTAATTGCTCTTCAGGGTGATCAGCAAGCATTAGGATAGGTCTTGTGTGTCCATCAGTAATCTTACCTTCTGATAAAGCTATTATGATCTCCTCAGGTAAAGTTAAAATTCTCAAAGAATTCGAGACAAATTCCCTGCTTCGCCCCATTTTTTGAGCAACTTCATTGTGAGTAAATTTAAATTCATTTACTAATTGAAAAAATGCACGAGCTCTGTCAACAACGTTTAGATCTTCACGCTGAAGATTCTCGATAATAGCGAGCTCTAGCTTCATCATACTGGTATCTCCCTCACGAATTATTGCTGGAATCTGAGCTACTCCTGCTATTTTAGCGGCTCGAAGCCTTCTTTCGCCTGCTATAAGCTCATATTCTGTCATAAAGCCGCCATCTTCCTTTTGTACTTCCATCCGAGAGACGGTTAATGGCTGTAAAACGCCGTATTGTTTTATAGATTCTGCCAAATCACGAAGGCGTGTTTCATCAAAATCCTTTCGTGGTTGATATGGATTTGGCTTTATTTTATCTGTATCGATCCAGAAAATTGAATTGGAAAATGTATTTGTCATAGATCTATTCTATCATATAAAAAAACTTTTATTCAATTGATTTTATAGTGTTTATTGTGTAAAATGTGTGAATTGTAATGCTTTGCCCAGATGGCGGAATTGGTAGACGCGATGGACTCAAAATCCATTGATGGCAACATCATGAGAGTTCGATTCTCTCTCTGGGCACAATTTAGGTTTTCCACAGTTGCTAAAATATATCACATATGATATATTGTATTTATGACTAAAAATACACAACAAAAACAAATTGGAGAATTTATAAAAAATTTACGAGAGCAACGTGGAATGACTCAAGACGATTTTGCCAAAGCGTTAGCTACTTCTCAGAGTGCAGTTGCGCGCATGGAGAAAGGTGAACAGAATTTTTCTACCGAAATTTTGTCGAAAATCAGTACAGTACTCGAGCACAAACTTGTTTGCATAAATGACTCAATTGATTTTCAGGTAAACGGTGGAAAAAAATTAAGTGGAACAATTAAAACAAATTTTTCAAAGAATGGTTCAGTTGGTCTTCTTTGTGCTTCCCTTCTAAACAGAGGAACAACCACACTTCATGGTATTGCTCGTATTGAAGAAGTTTATAGGGTGATAGAAATACTTGAGAGCATTGGGGTAAATATTAAATGGTCTGATAACAATACTGTAATCATTAATCCACCGAAGCAATTTAAAATTGAAAATATCAACGTTGAGTCGGCAATAAAAACAAGATCTGTTGTGATGCTAATTGGTCCATTGATACATGCTCTCTCTTCTTTTTCAATACCACATGCACAGGGATGCAATCTAGGTAGTCGCACAATAGCTGCACATACCTATGCACTTGAAGAGCTCGGAATAAAAATCAAAACAACTAGCACTAGTTACAATATAAGTTCTAAAAAAATTACACCAGCAAAAAATATTGTAATGTATGAGACTGGCGAAACTGCTTGTGAAAATATATTATTTGCTTCAGCTTTGGTTCCGGGGAAAACAACTGTAAGCTTTATGAGTAATAATTATATGGTTCAGGAAGTTTGTTTTTTCTTAGAAAAATTAGGAGTAAAAATTGATGGCATTGGGACATCAACGTTAGTTATAAATGGAGTAAAAGAGATTAATACAAACATTGAATATTGGAATAGTGAAGACCCAATAGAATCCATGATGTTTATATCTGCTTGTATTGTGACTGATTCCAGACTTACTATTGCCCGTTCCCCAATTGATTTTCTTTCCCTTGAGCTAGAAAAATTAAGAAGAATGGGACTTAAATATAAAATTCTTAAAAAATATTATTCATACAATGGCCGTACCAAGCTTGCTGACATAGAAATTTTCCCGAGCAAGCTGAAAGCATTACATGATAAAATTCATGCAAATATTTACCCTGGAATAAATATTGATAATCTGCCCTTCTTTGTTCCTATCGCCATAAAGGCAAAAGGGCAAACAATGATTCATGATTGGTATTACGAAAACAGGGCAATATATTTAACCGAGCTCAATCGACTCGGTGCTGACATTACACTTGCTGATCCTCATCGTCTTTATGTGCAAGGTGGGACACCATTAAAATCGGCTCAAGTCGTCTGTCCACCGGCACTTCGTCCATCAATGGTGATTCTTATTTCAATGCTAGGAGCACCAGGGACTTCTATCCTTCGTAATGTGTATATGATCAATCGTGGCTACGAGGAAATAGCTAAGCGCCTAAACTCTATAGGAGCTGATATAAAAATTTTAAAATAAAAAAACTGCCATTTATCCCAGATTGCCCGAATTTGACATTTCGTATGATTCTTCGTATTCTATTGGGTAGATATTGATAAGTATTAATTTGTAAATTCATTCAAATGGGAACAACATTGGGTGATGTATTGTTGGACATTGATTCGATGATACTCAAATGCGAATTGTTTAGTAAATCCGAGTCCTTCAAAAGAAATTTCAAGAAACGCAGGCATAGGTTAGGAAAGACTATTCTTAGAGAATCCGGCTTAACAAAAAACGAGGCTGCAAACCTTCCTCCTGATAAAATAATTTTAGGAGAAAAGGGAGTAGCTGATTTTTTTGCACTTATGAAATGGTGGAAGGAAAAGATTTAACATTAAACTGACCCGAGCATGTCAAAAACTGCTCATTTTTTTATTGTTAACGTATAATTAATTCAGTGAAGAAATCAAAAGTCATTGTAATATTAGGTCCCACGGCTACTGGTAAAAGTGACCTTGCTGTAAAAGTCGCTAAAAAATTTAATGGCGAGATTATTTCTGCTGATTCGAGGCAAGTTTACAAAGGACTTGATATAGGCACGGGTAAAATTACTAAAAAAGAAATGCAGGGAGTACCTCATCATTTACTTGACGTAGTAAATCCAAAAAGAAAATTTACTGTTACTGAATATCAAAAGAAAGCAACCAAAGCCATATCTGAAATACTTACTAAGGGTGAAGTTCCGATAATTTGTGGCGGTACTGGTTTTTATATTGATACAATTACAAAAGGAATAGTTTTCCCCGAAGTACCTCCAAATATTAAATTAAGAAAATTATTAGAAAAAAAATCAGTAGAGGAACTTGCTAAAATTTTAAGAAAATTAGATAAAATTCGTGTTGGGAATATTGATGTAAACAATAAGGTTAGGTTAATTCGTGCGATAGAGATTGCAAAAACATTAGGCAAGGTACCGAAAATTAAAGAAAACATTCCCTCATGTAAATTCATAAAAATTGGTTTATATTTGCCAGAAAATTTATTAAATATAAAAATTGAAAACAGGGTCACTCAAATGTTTAAGGCAGGTTTACTAAAAGAGATAAAAACATTGAAAAATAAGGGCATTTCAGACAAACGGTTAAGAGAATTTGGTTTTGAGTACAGCGACCCTACAAAAGAAAAAGTAATTTCTGCAACAAAAAAATATGTAAAACGCCAAATGACATGGTTTAAACGCGACAAGAGTATAGTTTGGTTTGATGCGTCAAAAAAGAATTTAGATAAAGAAGTTTTTACTTTAATCCGGAAAGATTTTTAGTAACTCTCTCAAGAGGTGTCTGACTGAAGTCGTGGTCAAATAATTTATTCGTGAGCATTTCATATATTTCAATATATCGGCGAGATAATTCTACAACTAGTTCTTGAGGAGCTTCTGGTAGAACTGCATCCTTGTAAGGATCACAATTATCTTTAAACCACATACGCAAAAATTCCTTATCAAAATATTCCGGCTCTTCTCCTTCGTTAAACCTTTCTTCATAACTTCCCGCCTTCCAATACCTTGATGAATCAGGTGTGTGTATTTCATCGATTAGCAGAAGCTTTCCTTCTTCATCTATTCCAAATTCATATTTTGTATCGACAAGTATTAGCCCATGCTTTAATGCTATTTCTTCTCCCCTTTTAAATAATGCGATTGCTATACGCTCTACCTCATCAGTCATTTTTTTGGTCATGAGACCCTCGGTCACGATTTCTTGTGGAGAAAGGGTTCTGTCGTGTTCTTCAAATTTAGTAGAAGGAGTAAAAACAGGATTATCTAATTTTTGATTTTTTTTCAATCCCTCTGGTAAAACAAAATTTCCAAAGTCTCTTTTGCCGGCCTTATAATGCGTCCAAAGTGAAGTTCCAGTAACTCCTGTGATGTATCCTCGAACTATTGCTTCTATTGGAAGAGGTTTGCATTTTTTTGCGACTAGAACACATGGATCAGGGCAAGATATAACATGGTTTGGCACAATATCCTTTGTATTTTCAAACCAGAACAAGCTTATTTGGTTCAGAACTTCACCTTTGAACGGGATGTGAGCAATTACACGATCAAATGATGAATGCCTATCAGTAGAAATAAGAGTTATCTTATCAGGAGCAGTATAGACATCTCGTACTTTACCGATCTTCTTTTCACCTAGGTTTTTAAAATCTGTTCCTTTTAAGACGAAGTTTACGTGTTGTTTTATTAATTCAATCTTCATAAATTTAATGTTACTTATAAATAATTATTTTATTAATATTCAATTTAGAATTCACTAAAACTTGCGGCACCTCCATTTTTGTAATTTTCCCTGCTAACTTTGCCATAATACCAAAATCTTTTGCTCTATTTATACAATATTTTGCATCACTCTCGTCTACAACTAGGAGCATTCCTTGTCCTCCATTCCAAACTTCATAAAATTCTTCATCTGATATATTTCTCCATTCAGCACAACTTCGCATTATTTCCGGTGGTTCCCATAAGTCAGCGAGTTCTGCAGAAAGTTTTTTTGGAAATAAAATATCTTTAGCTAGCTTCTCTTTTAATGCGCCTCCAGATAAATGAACAATAGCGTGTATTTTAACTTCAGGTTTAAAATCCTTTGCATACCATCCATGAAGAGTGTTGACAAAAACATCATATAAGATCGATGGGGCTGCAGCTTGTTTGATATTCTTGGTTGCAAGAGGATTATTCCACCATTCTGTACCAAACTTTTCTCTCAAGGCCTTTCTTACAGAGCTTATACCATTTGATCTAAAACCATTCTCTTTTAGCGCGATTATTACCTGACCAGCGGCTAGGCTATCACCTGTTATCATTTTATCTTTATGATATGCACCTATCATTGTCCCAGACCAATTTAATTTTGTCTTAGAATCTTTAATTTCTGATCCTAACGCGTCACCCATTTGTGCCGTTTCGCCTTTTAAGACCACAATATTACCTTCCTTTGCAACTTTTCCTAGTCCTGAGATAGCACTCTTGTATGTATTGCTTACCTCATCACCCTCATTTCCTACAGAGCTTATATCAAATACGTTTATAAAAATTAACGGGATTCCCCCATAGCGAGTAATATCACTTGATGTCATGGCGACAATATCATAAGCAGCAGTTTCATGAGATTTTGCGGCGTCAATTATTATCCCTTTTGTTCCTATCCCATCAGTCGAACCTTCTATCAAATATCCATTTGGCAAATTTTTAAAAGTGAAAGGTCTTGGCCCACGAAAATTCCCCCCAGAAAGATCGTGAATCTCAACAAATTGGGAGTTTCCATAGCTTGCCTTACATATAGATCCACAAAAACTACTAAACGAAGATTCCTCTTCAACATCAACTCCATCTTGTGAATATATTTTTCTTTTTGTTTTATCGCTCATACTAGATTACCTTCATATAATTCATGCCGACTTTATCAAAAATTTGATTAAAATTTTCTAAAATAATCTTCTTACCACTATTAAAGCATACAATGAAATGAAAATAAACCTTTGGAAGTTCTGGTTTATTGATATCCTCGAGTCTCGCTTCGATTGTGAAAGCACATGTATCGGGAATAGTAAAATTTTCAACTTCATTAATATAAAGACGCTTTGTTCGAATGGTATTTTTAATCTCATCAAATGAGTTTCCGAAAGAAAAATCTTTTTCAAATGAACCAGGTATCGTATGTCCCAGGTTAATGCCAAGATTTGGATCAGAATTTGTGGTCATTTCTCCGATTGTTTTAAATTCATTTTTAAATAAATTCATTGAGTATTTAAATAAATCAGAGAATTTCATGCCGATTTGAACGTATTCAGTTAAAGAAAATAAGGCTTTATAACATTTTTTAATATGCTCTTTGATTTTCTCATTGTTCCCATTATATATGGTAAGACTAAAATCTCCGATCATCCCTGTCTTACGATCAACCGGCGAAAGATAAATCACACCCAAAGTCTCATCAAGAAAAAGACACTCTTTCTTTGGAAAGTATTCTGGATTTCTCATGGAATTAAATCCCAAGCGTTTAAAGGGTTTTTGCGCAAATAAAACACTCACCCCGGAAGGAGGTGGGTCATACCACCCTTGTGGGAATAATTCTTTATAATTACTAATTTCTTTTATTAGGCTATCTCTGAATTCAACTTCAGAAGTATTTTTAATATTTTTTAGGCAACTTAAGACAATCTCCGAAGCAGTTTTCCTTGTTTCTACGATTGTCTCAATCAAATCAGGCATAATTATTTTTCCAAATACTTTTTATACCCAATTTTTGAAAGCTTGTCGTTTTTTAGTATAATATCACTTACCATTTTTTCTTTATAGACTATCAACTTTTTTTCTAGATTTTTATCAGATGTTGCGAGTATCTGTACCGCAAGAAGGCCTGCATTTTTTGCAGCATTTATGCCAACTGTTGCGACTGGAATCCCTGGTGGCATACCTACTGTTGAAAGTAGTGAATCAAGCCCATCTAGGGTTTTTGCTTTCACTGGCACGCCAATAACAGGTAAAGTAGTAAAAGATGCGTTAACGCCAGCCAAATGCGCCGAACCACCAGCACCAGCTATTATGACCTTTAGGCCACGATTTATAGCATTTGAGGCATATTTATGGACTAAAAGAGGTGTTCTATGTGCTGATGCAACGGTAACTTCGTAGGAAACCCCAAATTCATCTAGTATTATTGCAGCCTCGGACATGACTCCCAAATCAGAATCTGAACCCATGATTATCCCGACTTTTACTTCTTTTTTCATAGTACAATTTTATCAATTTTCATTTAAAAAAGAAAGGCCCCGCTGTTGTGATGCGGGGCGAAATAATTTCTTTAAATCACTACAAATTTGAAAGATCTTCTGAGGCAAAATCGGCTAATGCATCTTCAGTAAAAGTTATCTCTGAGGGATCGCTTAAGCTTCTTTTATTAAGACTCTCGTGTAAAAGTCTGGCCTCTTCGGATCGGTTCCTTTTTAAAATAAGTTCATGACTTTGAGAACCTTCGGCGTTAGAAATATTCTCGTAATAAGGAGAAGGAGTTTTTTTGGTTTTTGGTTCTTCGACATTCGGAAGACCAAGAGAGCTTTTAGTCTGGCGATCTTTTTTCATATGTGAAATTTTAATTGTGGAACATTCCTGTTAAGGATATAAAACACATATAAAAATGTCAAAGGATAAATTACTTTATTACTTTTTTCCCTATATCTTTACGATATTTCATCCCATGAAATGAAATGTGTTTTATAGCATCGTAGGCAGTAGTGATTGCCTCTTCGAGTGTATTGCCTATAGCACTTATTCCAAGAACTCTTCCACCATTTGTCACTAAATTACCGTTTTTCATAGTAGTGCCAGCGTGGAATACTTTAATTTTCTCATTTTCTTCAACATTTTTAATACCATCAATTATTTTTCCAATTTCATAACTGCCGGGGTAACCTTCAGAAGCAACAACAATAGTGCATGCGAATAATTTTTTCCAATCAATTTTTATTTGATCGAGTTTGCCGTCGATGCACGCATCGACTATATCTAGTAAATCAGTATCAAGTAACCGCATATATGTCTGAGTCTCTGGGTCACCGAAGCGAACATTGTACTCAAGAACCTTTGGACCATTTGAGGTAAGTATAAGTCCTGGATAGATCAATCCTGAAAATGTGTTGCCATCTTTTTCCATTGCTGTCAGCGTAGGAGCTACAATACTACTTTCAATATTTTTCATTAAATCATCAGAAACAAATGGCAATGGAGCGATTGTACCCATTCCACCAGTGTTTGCTCCAGTATCATTTTCTCCAATGCGCTTGTGATCTTGCGAAGGAGGTAATATCGAATAAGTTTTTCCATCACTAAAAGCATGTATAGAAATTTCAGGTCCAGTTAGAAATTCTTCTATTACCACTTCCCTTCCTGCTTCTCCAAATTTATTTTTTACTAAAATATTCTGTATGTTAAATATTGCATCGTCTAATTTTTCGCAAATAAATACTCCTTTACCTAGGGCAAGGCCACTTACCTTTATCACAATAGGTAGAGCCAAATCTCTCACATATTTTTCAGCTTCTTTAAAATTAGTAAAAATTTTAAATTTGGCAGTAGGTATACTGTGACTTTCCATAAAATGTTTTGCAAAGGCTTTAGAAGACTCAAGCTGGGCAGCAGCCTTTGTTGGGCCAAAAATTCGTAAACCTTCAGCTTTGAAAGCATCTACGATACCAAGAGCAAGCGGATCATCAGGAATAGCAAGAGTAAGATCAATTTTTTCTTCTTTAACGTAGTTAATGAGACTCGTGATATCAGTAGCTTTAATAGGAACATTTATACCTATATCTTTGGTCCCAGCATTACCTGGGGCAAAATATACATCTTCACATCGTGGAGATTGGGCAATTTTCCAGCCTATCGCATGTTCGCGACCTCCGCTACCTATTATCAAAATCTTTAACTTTTTGTTTTCCATAATTACATTTTACACGATTTAAACTTTTAATACACTTCCTGTTGATAACAACGTTCACAATAAATAATCTCTGGACGATCTGGAGAGTAGGAAGTTTCAAATTCATTAGTACAACCTGTCTTCATACATTTTCTGTGCCAAAGCTTTGGTGGTAGTATATCTAGGAATCTTTCATAAAATCTGCAATTCGGACACTTATTAGGTAAAGGAATGCCATGTTTTTTATAAAAAGAAAATTCATCTTTTGTGAGTCTGAATGCCGTGGTGCACCTATGATTGCACTTACCTTTATCCTTACATTCGATAATTTCTTCAAGAATTTTTTCATCAACATCATTAATATTGTCCGGAATTTTTTCTGCACTAATGGTTATTTCAAAATGTTTTGTTTCTTGTTCAAGAAAACGATAACCTTGATTAATTATTTGTTCTTTTGTAAGTGACATAAAATCTTGTGCAACAGTTTCATTGTAAGCAAAACGCGATAAATCCACTGGAAAAAATTCACCGTATTTATATATTCTTCCTTTTTTATCTACATAGGGCATATCACTCATGTGTTTTATGATTCTTTCTCGCATTTTTTCATATTCTTCCTTTGAATATACTTTGTTTAAAATTACATTCTCTTTGCTTTTTATACTAATACATCCAAAAAGATTATTACTTGAAATACATGATTCGGTATAATCAGCATTCCTAACTGCATCCATGGCAGAATAAGAGAATTTAACATTGTAATCATTCAAGGCTCCTGTCGTGTATTCATATAATAGTTCTGAAATCTGACTAAAGAATATATCCATACTATCCTTCATGTTAAATGACCGATAACAATATTTCTGATTTTCAGCATTATACATATCAAAACATTCATGACAATTTTTAACATTCATTAAATTATTACCACTAGAATTGACTGACTTAACAATATTCGCATAACGATAAATAGCCACCTTACAAATATCGTTAAACTCAGTATTTATTGATTCACGTGATTTTCTACTATCAAGATTTAATTTTTTGATTTCACTCAAGTAATCTTCTTTTGAATATTGCTTGTTCCGAATATAATATTCCTTATTTCTCAAATTACTTGAAAGTATACAATTGTTGCAATTTACACAATCAACTAAGTAATAAGAATCGATACAGTTTCTTGATAATTTTATATGTTGGCAATTATAATTTTTTTCAACCTCTATATTTTCGTAACAGCTGTCTGATTCTCTAATATTAAAGCAATCTATGATATTAAAAGATTTATCTACTGCCCTTGAATAAAATACATTTTCAGAACCTGCAACTACCGACACTGAAAGATAGGTATTTCTACATTCACCACACATATTTGAATATGGTGAATCAATAACATTTCTTTGCCAAATTCCTAAAACTGGAACCTTCTGCATAAGCTCCTTAATTTGGTCAAAAAATGATTTTGAGAAATCATAATTCTGCCCATAATTTATTGCATCCCATTTATCAGAATACCAACATGCCCTGCAATAAACTGGAAAAATCGCACTAGCAGGATACATTGAAATTATTCCATTCTTACACAAGTCACAATTTCTTTTAAAGAGCGATCTTTCATTACGCCAGGTCATTCGTCTTTGGAATCTACAAGGAGGACAAAATGTCGGTGGTGGAACTTTTATTTTTTCATAAAATCCAAAATCATCTGGTTCAATAACAAATTCTTTTTTGCAATTTTGGCAAATTCTATTTTCCATGGTGTGCCTCAGCGACTAATTTTTTTAAAACCTCTACATACATACTATTTTCCTTTATTTTGAGTCGTCCGTAAAGTGAATCTATTGTGTCACTTTCAATGATTTTTTCATATGCCCTAGCCAGAACTGGGCCAAAATCAAAATTCAAAGTTAAAAAATGAATCGACGAGCCTGCATAAGTGCTTTTTTGATCTAAAAAATTCTGAATGGCCTTATTAGTTAGCATTCCTTTGTTCCATAATCCATCTGTGTCATCAGGGTTTTTAGCTGTGCCGTTTGCTTCATCAGGAATAAGTCCAGGGTGTAAATTTAAAATTTTATTTGGATATGCCAAAATAACTTCATCTAATATTATTTGTTTCCATCCAGCTAAACAAATATAATCAGGGTTTAATTTATCCAACAGAGCTTTCAACTCTTCCTTCTTTGGACAAATTTCTATTTTTAGGTTGTGTTTTTTGGCTCGTTCCAATCCAGCGCTCTCGGCTTTATCCGACACCACAGCGCAAATTTTGGCACTAAGTTTACCTTGTTCTATTGCATCGATTATTGCCTGAAGATTAGTACCTGTGCCAGCGTTAGAAATAAGTATTGCTATCCTCATATAAATTTAGTTAGTTTTTAAACTTCAAACTATCATAGCTTATGTCTTTTTCGTGCTCAAAAATTGGAAGTGGATATTCTCCATTAAAAGCTGACAGACAAAATCTACTTTTTGGTAATCCTGTTGCTCGTACCATACCATCAATTGATAGGTACGAGAGTGATGTTGCTCCTAAAAATTCACAAATCTCTTTAATGCTTTTTTGTGAAGCTATAAGTTTCTCTTGTTTTGGAGTATCAATACCATAAAAATCTGGGAATTTTACTGGTGCTGAGCTAACCATAAAATGAACCTCTTTTGCACCTGCGTCAAAAAGCATTTTTACTATTGGGCGACTAGTTGTTCCTCGAACTATTGAGTCGTCTATTACTCCAACTCTTTTACCATTTATTACACTTCTTAATGCAGATAGCTTGATTTTGAGTTTTTGATCACGAGTATTTTGAATGGGTTCAATAAATGTACGATTAATGTATCTATTTTTATTTAAGGCTAGTTCAAATGGAACTCCAGATGCTTGTGAATAGCCGATAGCTGCCGGAAGAGCTGTTTCAGGTACTGGAACAATGATATCGATTTTCAATTTTGGATTTTCTTCATATAATATTTTGCCGAAGTTTTTTCTTACTTGATATACTGATTTGCCCATAACAGTACAATTGTGCCTGGAAAAATACACAAATTCAAATATATCAAATTTTGGGTCAGCTTTTGCTAGAATCTTACTTTTTATTCCTTTTTTGGAAATAACCACCATTTCACCAGGTAAAATTTCTCTTACCAAATCTGCTCCGACAGTACGAAAAGCACAGGTCTCTGATGCGACAACTATTTCACTACCACCTTTACCTAAAACAAGCGGACGGATTCCTCTTGGGTCACGAAAAGCAACAAGTTCATTTTTTGAAAGAGCAACACAAGAAAAAGCTCCAGTAAAAAGTGGATAAGCATTTTCTATCGCTTCTGAAAGACTAGAACCTTTTTTCATGTACACACCAATAGCTTTAGCCATCAATTCTGAATCAGAATTATCTTTTGTTGATATTTTATTTTTCTTTAGAAAAACCTCAAGTGCTTTTGTACTAGGAAGATTCCCATTGTGCGCAAATGCAACAGTATTGTTTATTACAATAGGCTGAGCATATTTTGGATCTGTTCCCCTTGAAGTTGAATAACGATTGTGCCCTATTGCCGCAGAACCTTTTAACTTGCCGATTATTTCCTTTGTAAATATTTGACTGACTAGTCCTGAGCCTTTGTGTGCATATAGTTTTTTACCATCAGTTGAAACTATACCTGACTGCTCCTGGCCTCTGTGTTGTAGGGCAAAAAGTCCAAAATACGCTTGATTTGACGCTACTTTTGGAGCATTAAAAATACCAAAGACTGCACACTTTTCATTTAATATTTTTTCATTAATCATCATTTTTTAAAATAGTTAACTGCATTTTTAAAGAAAATTATTCCATCACCTTCTTTATTTTTCCCAATTTTATTTTTATTTATTTGCCACAAAGGAGAATGATGAAAAAACATTGCTCGCTCGGGGTGAGGCATGAGACCAAACACCCTCCCGGAGTGCGACAAAATTCCTGCTATGTCATGAAGAGCTCCATTTGGATTTGATTCAAGGTTTTGGAATTTACAGATGTCTCCTTTTGTGTAAGTTAGAGCAATTTGTTTATTTTTCTTCATTTCAGAATATTCCTTTTTGCTTATGATATAACGCCCTTCACCGTGAGCAATAGGTAGTGAAATTTTTTTTATACCTTTTAGCCATGGACTATTCCCTTCAATTTTCAAATCAACCCATCTGTCCAAATATTTTCCGCCTTTATTATACGTTAGAGCTCCTGGTAATATTCCTAAGGCAGTCATTATCTGGAAACCATTGCAAATTCCTATCACCAATGTATTTCGAGACAAGAACTCTACCAATTCATTGCTTAAATGATTTTTCATTTTATTGGCGTATGCCTTTCCGCTTCCAGTATCATCTCCATAAGAAAAACCTCCAGGAAAAGCCATAATATCGTAATTCTCTAGCATTTTAGGCCTTGTAATAAGGTCATTGATATGAACAATCTCAGCAACTCCTCCTGCAGTTTCAAATGCAAATCTTGTCTCTTCTTCACAATTGAGTCCATACCCTGAAAGTACTATAACTCTAGGTTTTTTTGTTGAAAATGTTGAATTATGTAAATGTATTTTTGTTTTTTTCATTATTTCATTTTATTTGAAAAATCATGATAAAGGTTAAACATTTTCTTTACACTCTTCTCAATAATATTTTTATTATTAAAATCTTTTACAACAAACTTTCCATTTTTTGTAACTACTCCAATTTTTTTACATTGTATTTCTTTTGTAATTTTTTCAAATTTTTTCAAATTCTCTGGAGACACAGATACAAGAATTCTACCCTGGCTTTCAGAGAACAAAGCTGCATCTAGTGTCGTTAGGCTTCCTGGTAATTCTTTTAATGATATATCGCACCCAACCATCCCACCAATAGATGCCCTGGCTAATGCAACAGCTAGGCCGCCAGAAGTAACAGAAATAGAAGAACGCAATAATTCTTTTTCAATCGCTTCTTCAAGGACTATATATGTTTTTTTATTTATTTTAAAATCAACTTTCGGCACATTGCTACCAATTGCATTATTTTTATTTTCTTTTGCGAGAATTTTATAATATTCACTTGCACCCAGTTCGTCATGAGTTTCGCCGAGTAAATAAATAACATCTCCTGCATTCTTAAATTCTGGCGAAATAGTTTTTTTAATATCTTTCGTTACCCCGATTGCTGTGATGAGCAATGTCGGTGGTATTGAAATTGCAACAGGATTTCCTTTTTCGTCATAGCCCTTGAAATCATTAAACATGCTATCTTTTCCAGAGATAAGTGGTGTACTATAACCGATAGAATATTCATAGCAAGCCTTAACAGATTCTACAAGTTCAGCTAAACGACTTTTTTCATAAGAAGAGCACCAGCAAAAATTGTCCAAAATCGCTAAGTGAGACAATGACCCTCCGGCTGAAACAGCATTCCTGATAGCAGTATCTATGGCACAAGCTGACATATGATAGGTACTAATATCACCATATGAAGGATAAATTCCTGTGGACAAGACAACTCCTTTCTCAGATTTAAGGACTGGCCTGAATACTTGAGCTTCAGTATTTATACGACCACGACCAGAAAGTGGTTTTAACACTGATCCAGCTTGAACCTCATGATCATATTGTTCTCCGATAAAGGAGAACCCGCAAATATTTTTGTCAGTTAATAATTTTTCTAAAACTTCTCCTTTTGAAATTTTGATAATTTCTGGTTCCTTTAATATTTTCTGTGCCTGAGCTGATTCCAATTTTCTTTTTGGTAAACCATCATGCAAAAATTCTAGATCAATGTCCAGAATAATATTATTGTTGTACTTAACAACGCATTTTCCTGAGTTCGTAAATTCGCCTACTACAGTAGCCTCAACTCCACGACTTTCCATAAGTTTATTAAAAAGTACCCATTTCTTTTTTGGTACAGACAATGTCATACGTTCTTGAGATTCAGAAATCCAAATCTGCCAAGGTTGAAGTCCTGGATATTTTAGAGGAACTTTTTCTAAGTCCACAACTGCCCCTCCACATTCTTTTGCCATTTCAGCTATTGAACAGGAAATTCCCCCTGCGCCATTGTCAGTAATACTCGAATATAAATCCATTTCCCGTGCCTCCTTCACTATTGCATCGCTAAGTTTCTTTTGAGTTATAGGATCACCGATTTGTACTGCCGTCGCAGGGCTATTTGAGTCCATAGTAACTGAAGAAAAAGTTGCACCATGGATTCCGTCTGCTCCAACTCTTCCTCCTAAGACTACAATATAGTCTCCTACCTGAGCACACTTTTCATGAGAAAGCTTACCATTGATTTTTCTTGGAATAATACCAACGGTGCCAACAAAAACTAATGGTTTACCTCTGAATCTATCATCATATTTTACAAAGCCAGATACTGTTGGTATTCCGGAACAATTTCCTCCGACATTTACTCCTTTGATAACACCATCCATGATTCTTTTTGGTGAAAGCATTTTCTGTTTCTTTTCCTTGTCCTTATATAATGCTCTTTTGTCTTCAGGATTTCCAAAACAGAAACCGTATGCATTTGCGACCGGTTTTGCCCCAAGACCAAAACCAACAGTGTCTCGATTTACCCCCACTATACCTGTGATGGCTCCTCCGAATGGATCAAGGGCTGAAGGGCTGTTGTGTGTCTCAACCTTATGTGTGACCAAATAATTGTCATCAAAAATAATTCCACCAGAATTATCTGAAAAAACTGAAACACAAAAATCATTACTGCCTTTTTGTTTTCGTATTAAATTCGTTGCACCTTTTATGTAGGTTTTGTATAAACCATCTGTTATGTCGTCAATTTGATTTGCAAAAATTGTATGTTTGCAATGCTCAGACCAGGTTTGAGCGAGAGCTTCTAATTCAATATCATTTGGATTACGATTAAGTTTTTTAAAGTATGCCTGTATTATTTTCATAGAAGCAAGATCAAGCGCTAGTGGGCCTCTGCGTATTCCCATATCATCTAATATTCCTTCTCGTCCTATTTTGACCAATTCATCATCAGCTACATTTAAGGACACTGTTAAAACTGGAGTTCTTTTTTCCAAAATAACTTCTGGGACCTTTAAAGGCATACCTTGCATTCTCACTACTTCAAGTACTGGAGCGATATAGGAACGTTCAATCAAAGGGTTATGCAATGATGCGGCGATTTTTTGGGCACCTTCAAGTTTTAGAGATCCAGAGATAGTGAAAATTTTAGATGTATATACTTTTACATTTGCTTCTTTCTCAAGATGCAGTAAATCTAAAATAGTTTCCTTTGTAGTATTAGCAACATTATCTGTAACCCCTGGCAAAAAGCCGATTTCAATAGCATAAGTGAAATCCCTTATTTCAGGCATCTCATTGATAGAAAAGTCTTCAATGATTGGGTTGGTGAGAGCTCGCGCAATTTTCAACATAGAATCATTAGCTAATTCTGAGTCGATTAGGTATGAATCAATAATAGAAACTCCAGTTAATTTACCAGAAATACCAAGCCCGGACCAGGAGTTTAAAAACAGCCTTTCTCGGCTGTCTCGCCCTTTTGGAATCACGTAAATCCTAGAAATCATATACTGTCATTATAATACAAAATTCAAAAAATATTTTATTGACATTGAGCATTGCAATGTTGTATTATTCTACAAACATTCTTTGAGTATTAACCTAAAAAAATTACTATGGTACGTAATGATCCATATCACGAAGGAATGAGTGTTCATGAAATTATTGCAACCATGAATACATTTCCACCTCCAGAAGGAGTAGCAGTTGATAACGATTCAAATGAAAATAGAATCAAAGAAAAAGACCACGATGAAGGTCTACTGCTAATTTAGTTAAAATATACAAGAAAAAAGGCCCGACCAAGGCCTTTTTTATTTTGTTTAAATAATTTGCTTTTATAGCTTATTTGTATTAATATACAGCTATGTCACAAGATAGACTTATAAAATTTGCTTGCGGAAATTGCAAGAGGATCAATTACTGGTCTTCGAAAAATAAGAAGCTAGTTACAAAGAAATTAGAGCTTAAAAAGTATTGCAAATGGTGCCGAAAAATTACCAAGCACAAGGAAATCAAGAAGTAATTCTTTATTTTTTTCATTGTGTTACAATTAGTGTGCAGTAAGAGTTTACTGCATGTTCTTTCTGTTCAACGGATCGGTTCTTTAGGACAAGATCCTAGGAAGTGTAATAATATCTAATATTTTTTATGCTTCTGTATCCTGACTTCGGTCAGGATATGGGCGATTAGTTTAGTGGCAGAACAACGGTCTCCAAAACCGTTGGCGGGAGTTCGATTCTCTCATCGCCCGCCACAACACGCGCAAAATAGCTAAATGCTATTTGAGCGTTTTGTTGTTGCGAGGTGAGGAGAGATATCGAAAGCCGGAGGGCTGGCGAGCCCGGGGCGGGGTAGCAAAAATTTTCAGCAGAAAATTATTTGTGACCGAAAGCGTACTCGCGTTTCTCTCATCGCCCGCCACATTAAATAATTATTTTAGGTAGAAGTGGATTTAGACGAGCTACCACTTCGTAATTTATTGAATCAATTTTTTTTGCTATCTCTTCCGCTGTGATTTCTTCCTTTCCTTGTCTACCGATTAATACTACTTCATCTTCTGATTTAATATTTTTCAAATGAGTGACATCTACTACGAACATATTCATCGCAACACGGCCGAGAATTTTACATCTTGTCTCATGTATTAAAACTTCGCCGATATTTGAAAGTCCCCTGTCATATCCATCAGAATATCCAGCTGGTATCACTGCTATCTTTGTGGGTTCATAAGTCATATAAGTTAACCCATAGCCTACAGTATGCCCTGCTGGTAAATTTTTTATCTGTGCAACCTTGGTTTTCCACGACAATACTGACTTGAGCTCAAGTTTGTTCTTATATAAATATTTGATGTGTTCCGAAGGCCATAAGCCATATAATCCTATTCCAAGACGGACGAATGTATTCAAACTTTTCCCTTTTTCGTAAACCAAAAGCCCTGAAGTTGCTGATATATGTGTTTGTAAATTCTTAAATCCAAATTCTTTTGCTAACACTAATGCTTCATTATATTTTTTAATTTGTTTTTGTGCATGCGTAAAATTATTTGTATCTTCAATGTTCGCAAAGTGAGCATATATGCCTGTAAGCGTTACATTTTTACATTTTTTAATTTCCTCAAAAAAACCGACAAGCTCATCCTTCATAAATCCTTCTCGGCCAAGATATGCATCTATAGGTACGTGAATTCCCTGTTTTATCTTTAATTTTTTTGCTTTGGCATTTATTTCCTTTAAGATTTCAATTGAAAATACTGAAAGTATACAGCCAAGTTTTATGGCCTCAGTTATATTGTCTTTTTGGACATAACCCAATACTAGGATCTTCTTTTTTGTCACATCACGCAAAGATTTTAGTTCAAGGAAACTATTTACTTGGAAATAATCAACATAAGGATTGAGAATTTTAGCTATTTCATTTTGCCCATGTCCGTATGCATTACTTTTTATTACTGCGACAATTTTTGTATTTTTTGATACAGCCTTAAGAGCTTTAAAATTGTGTATTAAATTTTCTTTTGAAATCTCAATATAAGAAAGTGCTGACTTTTCCATAATTTTAATCTTTTGTTGTTTTTAGCTTCTGTTCTCTTTTAAACCTTTCTATTGCAAGAGCAATAAGCTTATCTAGTAATTTAGAGAGTGGCAGGCCGCTTGCCTCCCACATTTTAGGATACATACTAATTTGAGTGAATCCTGGCAAAGTGTTAATCTCATTCACTAATACTTCCCCATCTTCTTTTACAAAAAAATCTACACGTCCCATTCCTTCACATGATAGTGTTTTAAATACTTGAACAGCAAGCTCTTGCACTTTATTTGTAATTCTTTCGTTTAGTTTTGCAGGAATTTCACACACTGATTTATTATTTAAATATTTTGAGTCGTATGAATAAAAATCTGCATTTGAAATAATTTCTCCAGGAATTGATGCTACTGGATCAGCGTTGCCTAGCACAGAACACTCGACTTCTCTACCTATTACATTTTCCTCAATGATAATTTTTAAATCGTATCTAAATGCATCCTTAATGCCTACTAAAAATTCTTCTTTATTTTTTACTTTATGGATTCCAACAGATGAGCCCAAATTTGCAGGTTTGATAAATAGAATTTTACCTAGCTCCCTCTCGACTTTTTCATAACTGATTTCCTCTCCTTGATATGCAGTTATAAATTTACAAATTGGGATACCTGCATCACGAAAAAGTCTTTTCATTATTTCTTTGTCCATAGAAACTGCTGACCCTAATACTGATGGACCTACAAACGGCTTCTCAAGAATCTTTAGAAATCCTTGCATGCTGCCATCTTCACCAAATGGTCCATGAAGCACAGGGAAAACAACGTCAACTTTTTTGACTTTATTATGATCAAATTTTCCTCCCTTACTAATCTTTATTGGAATTATCTGATATTTTTCCTTACTTAAACCTTTTATTACATTTTTAGCAGAATTTATAGAGACCTCGTGTTCAGCTGATTTTCCTCCAAAAAGTATGCCTATTTTTAGCTTCTTTTTCATCTTTCGAGTATATCACTTCTTCCTAAAAATTTCAGTATCAATAAACTTCCTGCTGATAACATTTCTCACAATAAATAATCTCAGGTCTCTCGGGGGCATACGTGGTTTCAAATTCATTCTTACAGCCATCTTTCATACATTTCCTGTGCCAAAGCTTTAAAGGGTTACGTTTAGACAATCTAACAAAATGTCTACAATTTGGACAAAGTCTTGGAAGAGGTAAATTCATACGTTTGTAAAATACATATTCCTCTGGAACAATTTTGAATGCTTCTGTACATTGTTCTAAACACTTGCCTTCGTGAGCACAACTTATTATTTGACCAACGATATTATCTGATACGTATTTTATGTCATCAGGAATATCTTTGTTTTTAATATTAATTGCATAATTTCTATCCCCAATTTCCTCCCAGGAATATTTATTTTTTATTACATCCTCCTTATTTAAGGGAAAATATTCTTGCGCTATTGTTTCATTATATGCAAACGGACTTAATTCTGGTGGAAAAAATTCTCCATATTTATATTGGATATTCTTTTTATCTATGTATGGCATATCAGACATATGCTTTATGATTTTAGGTAATAATTTCTCATATTCTTCCTTCGTGTATTGTTTGTTTAATATGCAATATTGTTTTTTTCTTAACCCCTCACAACCAAAAACATTTAAACAATTTTGGCACTCCTCGCTATAATAAGTGTTTTGATTTGATAAATTTCTTATACTAAAAGCTGTATTTGAGCCAGCAAAACCATGGGCAACTTCATATAAAAGTTCAGCATTAAACCCTTGAAAAGAAGTATCGTAACAATCTTTTGATTTGTTTCTACAAAAAAATAAATATCTAGAATCCTCTACTTGGCGTGTACTAAAACAATTATGCGAATTTCTGGCCTCAGATAAATCATCGCCATCCGAACCTACTGATTTATAGACACGAGCATATCTATATGGGACACTCAGGCTAAGTTTTTTTAGTTTGTCAATAAATTCTTGATGTTCTTTGAAACTTCCACTATTTATAGTAGATATATACTTTGTGTATTCCTCTCTAGAGAGTTGTTTGTTAAAGATAAAATATTGTTTGTTAACCAATCCTATACATCCAAAACAATTCATGCAGTTTTTACAATCAATCAAATACGAGCTTTCCACACAATCAGAGCAATACGAGGAAAAAAATAATTTATTTGTTCTTTGACATTCAAAATTTTCATAGCTAAATTCTATCTTCTCAGAAAAAGATATATCCATAGATTCTCTTGAGTCAACAACTTGATTTCCAAAATGTATCCGTTCATTCCCCTTTCCACCAAATAATAAATAACATTCTTTAAAATCTAAACCGTAATTACAGTAATCACTTAATATAAAATTATCCCGATATAAATTTACTCGCGGAACTGCCATTTGTAATGACTTAAATTGTTCAAAAAATGGTTTCGTAAAATCATATTCGATACCATAATCTAATGAATCCCACTTATCTGAAAGCCAACAATCTCTGCAAAAAATTACATAAGGGCTTTTGTTGTTGTAAATTGATAATAATGTTTTTTTACATAATGCACACTCTTGTCTATAAAAAACTCTATTGTTTCTAAATAATAATCTTCTCTGAAACCTACACTCTGGGCAAAATGTTGGCGGCGGCGTTCTCATTTTTTCATAGAAATTAAAATCTTCTGATTCTATCGTGAAATTCTTTTTACAATTCTGACATATTTTGTTTTCATTTTTATCTCCCATTTATTTTAAATCTACGCTATAGCGTAGATACTATTTCAATATACTTCTTGTTGATAACATTTCTCACAATAAATAATTGGTGCATATGATTCAGTGTATATTGTTTTAACTTCTATATTGCATTTTGAACAATTTCTGTTATGTATTTTTAGCATTGGTCTTTTTTCAAATCTTCTCATGTGCCTGACATCAAAACATACACGTGGCAACGGAATGTCCATTCTTCGATAGAATGCTAGCTCATTTGGTGTTATGCGATATGCCCCGACAGAGTGAATGCTATTCTTCTCACCACATTTTATAACTTCATTTAAGATTGAATCTGTGACTTCGCCAATGGTTTCCGGTAAGTCTGTTGATTTTATGGTTGTTTTATAAGCCTTTTTTTCGCGATTTTTCCACTCATAGCCTCTCTTTTCTACTTCTTCTTTTGATAAAGGGAAAAAGTCTCCGGCTGCCGTCTCATTATACGCAAAGTCAGAAAGTGAATTTGGAAAATGTTCCCCAAAACAATATTTGATTTTCCCATCATAATACGGCATATACGTCATGTGTTTTATAATTTTTGGTACAAGCTCCTCGTATTCTTCTTTAGAATATTTTTTATTTAATATTGAGTACTCACCCTTTTTTAACCCGATGCATCCAAAGCAATTGTGTGAACTTGGGCAAGAATTGCAATAAATAAGATCTGTCGCCCCAGTCCAGCACTGCGAGCAGAATGATAAACGCGCAATATTAAGCCCACAGTTTTCTGATTCATATATTTGTTCAGCTTTATTGCCCCATTGGAAATAATCCATACAATCTTCGGAATAAAAAATTGAAAATAGGTATTTACCATCCTTCATTCCAACGCAATCGAATGAATCATGAACATTTTTTGAATTTGAAAACCAGTTCCCTGAAACGTCATCAGATTTTATTGAAACAACCGCTCTTTGTGGAAATTTTTTTCTAAACTCAGAAAACTTTTTTTCAAACTCATGTACCCCAGTATAGCTGTTTAATTTTAGTTCTTTTAGCTTAACTCTATATTCTTCTTCAGAATATTTTGTATTAAAAATACAGTAATTTTGGTTTACCAGATTTACACACCCGACACAATTTGAACAATTTCTACACATATACAAAAACATTGAATCTCTGCAATCTTTGTTCTCTTGGCCATATTTAAGATCGTAACAACGTTCACAATTTATACATTCATAACAAAGTTCACATTCAGTTACAAAACTACTATCACAAACATCTTTTATTTTCATTCCAATATACACATAAAGTGAATTCTCTGGATAAGAGGCACGAAATACCATATAGGAATTCTTTGGATCAGTGACTCTGTGAGTATATGGACTGTTTATCGAAAAACCTTGACGAACGAGAGACATGCGCGGAACTTTATTCTGTAATTCCAAAAACTGCTCAAAAAAAGGCTTTGAGAAATCATAATCCATACCATATTGATATGGATCCCACTTATCTGAGTACCATTCATCGGTGCAGTAAACTGGGAACTTCGTGCCTTCTGGATACATTGCAAACATTTCTTCGCCAGAGAGATCACATTTACGTTTATGTAAAAACCTCTCGTTTGTAGCCATCATGCGTCTTACCAAGCGACACTCTGGACACCATGTCGGTGGTGGAACTTTTATTTTTTCATAGAAATTAAAATCATCAGATTCTATTGTGAAATCTTTTTTACAGTTCTGACAGGATTTTATTTGTGACTTCATGAAATCTTAAAATAATTTTATAACATCATGATACGTTACCAAAAGCATCAAAATAATTAAAATCACAAAACCAATCATGTTTGCCATATTTGCAAACTTCGGATTTAACCTTCTACCTTTAATTTTTTCAATAAGTAAAAAGAGTAATCTTCCTCCATCAAGTGCAGGAAATGGAATAATATTTATAACTGCCAAATTCACTGAAATTAGTGCCATAAAAGACATCAAATATACAAAACCAAACTTGTAAGCATCTCCTACTATTCCCACCATTCCTACGGGTCCAGTTACTGAAGAGAAGCTTCCTTTGCCAGCTATACCGTCTTTAATAAGGCTATAAAGCCCTGAAACCGTGCCTTTTGTGACATTCCAGTCTAACTTTAATCCTTCCCATAAAGCTACGAAAAAGGGCAATTTTACAGTTCCTATTTGATCCATAGAGATACCTATTGAATAGTCCCCATTATCATTTTTTGGGGTTATCTCTGTCATGTTGTAAGTAACATCCTTGCCTCGCAAATATCCGATCTCAATTTTTTTGCCAAGTTCAACATATGATTTTACTGTTTCAGCACTAATCTGGTCAGTAACATTTTTACCACTTTTTATAAAAACAATTTTGTCTCCGATCTTAAGTCCCGCAGCTTCTGCTGGTGATTTCTGCAACACAGAAAGAATAACTAAGTTCACATTTTGTGGAGTATACCCGCTAGGCTGACTACCGACTGAGGTTGGAAAACCAGACATAAAACCTACTGAAAATAATAACCACGCAAGTAAAAAGTTGGAAAAAATTCCAGCAACTAAAACGATTGCTTGTTTCCATCTTGGTTTATTTGTAAAACTTCTTGATGTATCTACCCCATTCGTATTTTCCTCATCCGGATCTTCGCCAAAAATTTTAACAAAACCACCAAAAGGTAATGCATTTAATGTGTATTCTGTCTCTCCGATCTTTTTACCAAACAGTTTTGGTGGAAAACCAAAACCAAATTCATCCACTCGTATGCCAAACAACTTTGCACTAAAAAAGTGCCCACATTCGTGGACTAAAACAAGTATAAGTAAGATTATTATAAAAATAATTATGTTCATGCGCGATTATCCCAATACTTCTTTTTCTTTCTTTTGAAAAGTATTTTCTAGGGTTTTATTTACTTCATCAATAATTTTCTGTAGTTCGTCCTTTGCTCTGTTCCTCTCATCCTCAGTCATTTTGCCATCCTTTTCTAATTTTTGAATTTCCTCCCAAATCCTTGCTCGCTCGCGACGTACTGTAATCCTAGATTCTTCCAATTTATCTTTTATAACTTTTACAAGTTTTTGCCTTGTCTCTGTAGTAAGCTGAGGAAAAATCGCACGAATACCAGAATCATCTGTCGCTACTGAAAGACCAATGTCTGCGATCATGATAGCCTTTTCGATGGGCTTGATAAGTGTTTTATCCCAAGGAGCAATGCGTAATGTCTTTGGATCTTCTATGGAAATAGAGGCGACATTTTTCAAAGGTTGCATAGCCCCATATGACTCAACAGAGATACCATCGAGTACCATAGGAGATGCCCGACCGGTAGAAAGCTGACTGTATTCCTTACCAAGAAAATCATCTATCTTTTTGAGTTCTAATTTAAATGTTGAAAAATTGTATTGCATGTCTATATTGTATCATTTATTAATATTAATTAAAAATAGGGATAGCGATAGCGACAGATTCCATAAGGCTCTTTTGAGAAGACCCAGGCTGACGTAAAAACTCTCTTACTTTAAGTATATGCTCAAAAAAATCTACTTTATTGCCTATGCCATTCTTTAGTAAAACTTTATTACGGAGTGTAAATTCTAAAGCATTTAAAAATTTTAATGCCTTAGCTCTCGGAGTGTTTATGTTTACAAATGATTCATCCTCATCCTCTTCTTCATCAACCAGCAAATCTTTAATAAAAGCAATTCTATCTTTTAGTGGCATTTTGATAAATTTTTCTGCCTCCTTTAACTCATTTTCTAAATTTGATTTAGATTTAATTTGATAAAATCTAGATGAAAGAGTTTTCAACAGTACATCAATATCAGGTACAACTACAAAAAAATGTGTGTTTTCTATTGGTTCCTCAAACATTTTTAATAAAGTATTCTGTGCTTCTAATAAAAAATTATTTGCAGATATTATGTAAATTTTTTTGCTAGAAGTAAAACCTTTTTCGGAGCTTTTTGATTTCAAATTTCGAGCATCTTCAACCTTAAATGAATCAAAAGAAATATTATAAAAATCAGGATTATTATTGGTTTCAATACCAATACTTTTTATGAATTTTCCTATTTCAGGAACAATTTCATCTCGCATGCCTTCTATTAGGTATGCGTGATGCAAATTATTTTTATCTAAATGGTCTTTTAGCTCCATTGTTTATTTTTTACTCAAAACTGCTTTTTTATATACATCTAGATGGTCAAGCGCCATACCAGTCCCCTTCGCAACACAGAAAAGTGCGTCTTCTGCGACAACAGCTTTAACCCCAGTCTTTCTATAAACCAAATCAGCAAAATTTCTTAGCAACGATGAACCTCCGGTCATAATAATGCCGTGATCAATAATATCAGAGGCTAATTCAGGCGGAGTTTCTTGCAATACATCTTTTATAGCTTTTATTACTTGTTTTAATTCATTATCGATAGCTTTAACTATTTCATTTGTTCCTACCTGGACAGAACGAGGCAACCCTTGGATAAAATCTCTACCTTTTATTGTAACTCGGAGTTCTTCCTCAAGTGGAACTGCTGCGCCAATTTTTATTTTTACTTCCTCTGCAGTTTTATCTCCAATAGCAAGATTAAAAGTTTTTTTAATATAATCCGCGATCGCTTGATCAATCTTATTCCCTGCACATTTTACTGAAGTAGAAGCTACAATCCCACCGAGAGATATAACCGCGACGTCAGTCGTTCCTCCACCAATATCTACTACCATGTGACCTTTTGATTCATGAATTGGAATTCCTGCCCCGATAGCAGCCAAGATCGGCTCTTTCACAACATATGCATTTTTTGCCCCAGCTCGGATTGCCGCTTCTATAACAGCTCTGCGTTCGGTAGAAGTTACTCCTGCAGGAACTGACACCATCACATCTGGTTTAAATAAATTAAACTTACCCATAGCCTTATTTATAAAATATCGAAGCATCGCTTCAGTTACTCTGTAGTCAGCTATAACTCCATCCTTCATAGGACAGTACGTAATTATAGATTCTGGTGTTTTACCTATCATATCCTTGGCCTCAAAACCAATAGCCATAATTTTATTGTCTTGTTCTGAGACAGCCACAACAGAAGGCTCGTTTAAGACAATGCCTTTCCCTGGTAAAAATACCAACGTATTTGCTGTTCCTAAGTCTATTCCTAGTTTTTTGGAAAAAATACTCATACAAGTAAATATATCATAAGTCATGCTAGAATAGAAACATGAAAATTGTGACAGTAATTCCATTAAAAAAGGGTCTTTTTCGGGAAAATTTAACCTATTTTACTACCAAAGAAATCGAAAATGGGAGTATCGTCAATGTATCTGTCCGTGATAAAAAAATCCTTGGGTTAGTTGTTTCGGTAGAGGATGCAACTAACATAAAATCTGATATTAAGAAGCTTCAGTATAATTTAAAAAAAATTATAGATATAAAGGAACAATCCATCTTCTCAAAAGAACTTCTCGAATCGATTTTTTTGGTTGGCAAATATTTTGTTTCAAAAAATAATAACTCTATGACGTCTCTTATCCCTGCGATAATGAGAGAATCATATGATAAGATTTCCAGATTTAATAATGAATCAATTCATGCAGAGCAAAGTAAATCTTTACTTAAAAATTTGAAGACAGAAAAATTATTATTCCAAGCTCAATTCGAAGATAGGATTTCTTATTACAAGACCCTGATTAGAGGTTCATTTGCCCAAAAGAAATCTGTATACATAGTATTACCAACCGAAAAGGATATTGAAGAATTTTCGAAATTACTTGAAAAAGGCATTGAGAACTTTGTCGTAACGATTCATGGAGGATTTAGTCCCAAAAAACAACTGAAAAAAATTGAACAAATACTTGAATCTACTCACCCCATGCTGGTGATCGGCACTGCTCCATATCTGGCTATTCCAAGACAGGACTTTGAAACAATAATACTCGAGCATGAAAATTCTAATGCTTATAAAATGTTTACAAGGCCTCACTTTGATTTACGAACCTATGTCGAATTATTTGCGTCAAAGATTGGAGCTAAGCTAATTTTTGGAGATTTTTTATTAAGATACGAAACAATCGCTAGAAAAGAGTTGGATAATTTCGCTGAGATACATCCTCTTTCCTATAGAACTAATTTCAATGGCGAAATTAAAATTTCCGGAAAAGATGAAAAATTCAAGGTGCTAACAGATGCAAGTATAAGAGAAATACAAGCAGCAATATTTAAAAAAGAAAATGTTTTTATATTTTCTTTGAGAAAAGGATTGGCTACTATCACTATATGTAGAGATTGCAGTGAAACCATAATGTGTGAAAAATGTTCTGCTCCGCTCGTACTGTATTTGTCTCGCGATGGGAAAAAGAGAATGTTCATTTGCAACAGATGTAAAGAGGAGAAAAGTCCTGAAATCACTTGCCCAAATTGTGGAAGCTGGAACCTTACTCCTATGGGAATAGGGACGGACACGGTGATACAAGAGCTAAAAAATGTTTTTCCTGATACAAAAATTTTTAAATTAGATAAAGAATCTGCAAAAACAAATACTGGAGCAGAAGAAATCGTTGAAAACTTTGAAGAATGCCATGGCGCAATACTTGTAGGGACTGAAATGACATTTTTTTATTTAAAAAACAAGGTTCCCCTTTCCATAATTGCATCATTTGATTCACTTTGGAGTATTCCGAATTTTAGAATGAGCGAAAGGATTATCCAGCTCATGACTTCGGTCATAGGAAAAACAAATAAAAAACTTCTAATACAAACAAAAAATGAAGAGGACTCTGCTATAGTTTCGATAATCAATGAAAACTTGCTTTCATTTGTAAGAGAAGAACTGAGAGATAGGAAAAATCTTTGCTATCCTCCCTATGCTCGGTTTATAAAAATCACATATTTAGGTGATAAGGAGAAAGCAATAGAAGCAAAAAATATTTTGAGAGAACTTTTAAAAGATTATAGTCCTGAAGTGTTTAGTGGTTTTATAGCCAAACAAAAAGGAAAATATTCTACAAATGCTCTCATAAAACTTGATATCAAGAAATGGTCACTACCAGAAATATCTGGCGGCTCTGCAATAGACCAAAATTTATTAGAAAAATTATTAGCTCTACCACCGCAATTCGAAGTGATAGTGGACCCAGAAGATTTGCTATAGCCACTTGCGATATTATTTTTAGTTGTGCTATACTTTTTTTAGGTATGTTTACAAACCAGCAAAAACTAAATATTAGCATTACGCTAATTATTGGCTTCATTAAGAGCCCGGTTTTTGTTGATAGGGTTTAGTAAATATAAAAACTCTAAAACATCAATGAAAACCGGCCTGAAAGCCGATTTTTTTGTTTTAGATCAGTTTTTTGAAAATATTAATAAACCAAAATAAGTATTAACTTAAAAGCTAACAACATGAGAACTATTTGTTTTTTTATTTGTGGAGACACTCCAAACATTGATTGGTATAAAAATCCGATCTTTAAGCAAAAGAATATTGATGTGATTTTATGCACAACAATGTCAGAAGTATTCGAGAAATCCTTCCTTAAACCATATTTTGCTATAATTTCTAGCGATTATTTACCTGAAACTAATACAGTAGGAAGTAAAAAATATATCGCTGGTGATATTTTAATAGCTCTGGATAAATTAAGGATTTCTTCATATGTGATATTAAAGGAACCTGAAAACATTGAAGGTGAAATCGATTGGATTTTCTTTAGCATTCAAAGGAAGACAAATACTATCGAACGGCCATTTCCAGAAATCGTACAAGAAGACGAATGGCTCTTTAGGGCTACAGGAACATGAATACTTATTATTTAAAAGCCTTTCACTTGTGAAAGGCTTTTTTTATGAAACTAATACTGTAAACTCCCCTTTTTGTTTTACTGGATTTTTAGTTAAATATTCCAAAAGATTTACTGGACTATCAGTTTTAAATTCTTCATAAATTTTTGTGATCTCTCGCGCAATGCAGACCTTTTTATCTGGGCAAAATTTATTTAACGACTCAAGCGTTTTTAAAATTCTGTGCGGTGATTCGTAAAAAATCATAGTCCTTTCTGAATTAGCAATTTCCTTAAATAAAGTTTCTCTGCCTTTCTTGTGTGGCAAAAATCCTAAAAATGTAAACTCGTGAGTAGTGAGCCCTGATGCAGAAAGTGCAGCTATTATTGCTGTTGCACCTGGGATCGGAACCACATCTACGCTATCGCTGAGATGTGATTTAATCTGTGAAATAAGCATTGCTCCTGGATCAGATATCGTAGGTGTGCCAGCGTCTGAAACTAAGGCAAGGTTTTTACCTTCCTCTAAAAGCTCTAAGATTTTATCTACTTTTGCGAGTTTGCTTTGAGCGTGATAGCTCATCGTAGGGACATTTATACTGTATTTATCCAATAGTTTCTTTGTTGTTCTGGTGTCCTCGCAAAGCACCAAATCAACGCTTTTAAGCGTCTCTACGGCTCTATATGTAATATCCCCCATATTGCCTATGGGCGTCGCCACAACGTAAAATTTCGACATATTTTTCAGTATATCAGAAAATTATTTTCTTTCATATTATTTACATAGAAAAAGGGGTTCTTGTTTTTTCTAAGAACCCCTTGAACTTTTCAAGAAACACTAAGTTGCTTGTAATAATTTATTACATCCCGCAATAATTCTATTATTTTGGGACCAACACAATGTTCCTTTTTAAAATCTTCTTCAGAAATTTCTTCAAGAACTGAAGCATTTGTTGTTTTGAAAAAATTATCTATTTCTTCAAAAACAACAGAGTGAGAATAGTAAGACCTGAGGCGATTTCTTAGCCAGGTTTTTACCGCTACCCTGCTTTCAGGGGAATTTTTAACAAACCCATCAAGCAACTCATCTATGCTTATTTTCCACTGTTTCATACTTGAGTTCTGAGAACTTTTTTCATATTCATTTGTTTCCATTGTGCAGAGTTTTTTATTATTCTACCATAAATAGAATAAATAGCAAGATTAGCCATTTTCATATATGTAACCAAAAAAATATTTTTTTACTAAATGCATAAAAATACACTTTAGTTTAGTAAAGTGTATTTTTATATGAATATTGACTTATTCTTTTATCAGATCAGTCAAGATTACAACATGACTTTCAGGGCGGACTTCGAGGACTCCGCCAGAAACTTTAAATTTTTTATCTTCTGTCCCGGTTTTTAAAACTAGCTCTCCAGTTGCAAGTGCAGACACAAGCTGAGTGTGATTCGGTAAGACTTCAATGATACCGGTTTGTGTAGGAACAAACACAGCCTCTGCTTCACCTTCGTAAGCAATCTTATCTTTACCAATAATTGTAATCTTTAACTTAGACATTTTATTTTACTTCTTCAGCTAATACATCTTCAATATTTCCTTTCATGTAGAATGCTTGTTCAGAAATATGGTCATATTTACCTTCCAAAATTTCTTCAAAACCTTTTATTGTTTCTTCAAGTGGTACATATTTACCAGGTCTTCCAGTAAATTGTTCTGCTACGAAGTTTGGCTGTGAAAGGAATTTCTGAATTCTTCTTGCGCGTGAAACTGCAAGCTTATCGTCGTCAGAAAGTTCATCCATACCAAGAATCGCAATGATATCTTGTAAGTCTTTATATCTCTGTAAGATTTTCTGGATTCCTCTGGCAACATTGTAATGTCTTTCACCGATTATATTTGGATCAAGAATTGTTGAAGTAGAGTCTAGTGGGTCAACAGCTGGATAAATACCAAGCTCAGAAAGTGGTCTTGAGAGCACTACAGTAGAGTCTAAGTGTGAAAATGTCGTAGCTGGAGCTGGGTCTGTAAGGTCGTCAGCTGGCACGTAAATAGCCTGCACGGATGTAATAGAACCTTTATCAGTAGAAGTGATTCTTTCCTGTAAATTTCCCATTTCTGATGCAAGAGTTGGCTGATATCCCACAGCTGAAGGCATACGGCCCAAGAGTGCAGACACCTCAGATCCTGCTTGAGTAAATCGGAAAATGTTATCCATAAACAAAAGCAAATCTTTTCCTTCTGTATCACGGAAATGTTCAGCCATGGTAAGAGCAGAAAGTGCAACACGAGCACGAGCACCTGGTGGTTCATTCATCTGTCCGAACACGAGCATTGTTTTATCCAAAACTCCAGAATCTTTCATTTCCTTATACAAATCATTTCCTTCACGAGTTCTTTCTCCGACTCCGGCAAACACAGAATATCCTCCGTGCTCTGCTCCGATGTTTCTGATGAGCTCTTGAATAACGACAGTTTTTCCAACACCAGCACCTCCGAAAAGTCCAACTTTTCCACCTTTTAGGAATGGACACATAAGATCAATAACTTTAATACCAGTTTCTAAAACTTCAGTCTTTGGAGATTGCTGAGCAAAGGTAGGAGCCGTACGGTGAATAGGCATTCTCTTTGAATTTTTTGGCGCTGGCATTTCATCAATAGGATTTCCAGTGACATCAAACATTCTTCCGAGTGTTTCCTTTCCAACTGGGACAGTAATATATGCGCCAGTATCTATAACTTCATCTCCACGAGAAAGTCCGTCAGTTGAAGTCATTGCTATCGTTCGTACTTCATTTAAACCAAGGTGACCTGCGACTTCAAGCACGAGATCAGTCTTGCCTTCTCTTTTAACCGTCAAAGCGTTCAAAAGTGCTGGTAATTGCCCTTCGAATCTTACATCTACGACCGCTCCTATAATTTGTGATATTTTTCCTTTTTGCATTTTATTTATAAAATTATTAATAATTAATTAACATTTAAAGCTTCAGCTCCGGCGACTATTTCGGAAAGCTCTCTTGTAATACCATCTTGTCTTGCATGATTGTAAGAGAGCATTAGCCCCTCTAATATCGTCGCTGCACTGTCTCCTGCATTTTTCATTGCAAACATTCGAGCAGAGTGTTCTGATGCAAATGCTTCAGCAAGAGTCTGGTAAACGACTACATCCACAAGCCCCGGTAAAATTCCACTCAATATTGATTCCAAATCAGGTTCAAATTTATAATCATGGAATTTGTTGTGTTCTTCTTTTATATCAGCTTCCTCACCAGAAATATCAATAACATTTTTGACTGTCATCGGACTGATTGGGAAAAGTTCTCTGATGACTGGCTTGTAAGTCGTAGATTTCAAAAATTCAGTATATAAAATTTTCACACTTGCGTAATCTCCTTCTGTAAATTCTTTGGCAACTAAGTCGCTTAATTCTTTAGTTTGCTCAATTGTTGAATATTCAGAAAAAGTTATAAAGCTTGCGAAAAGTGGTATGCCTAATTTTTTACAAATCTTTTCACCATATTTACCGATTGTTACAGCTTTCATTTCCTTCCCTCTTGATTCTTCCTTTTTCAAATATGCCGACAATGCTCGTAAAAGGTTTGAATGATAGCCACCACAAAGACCTTTATTGCTCGTGATAATCACAATCAATTCTTTGTTTGATTTCCCTGCCATCATTAAACGATTCTCAACATCTTTGTTTTTTGAAAGGTTAACCAAAAGCTCAAGCGCATATCTTGAGTATGCTCGTGAAGCAAGAGCTTTATCCACCGCTCGGCGCATTTTAGAAATAGAAACCATCTCCATCGTTTTGGTGATTTTCTTGATGTTTCCAACTGACTTTATTTTTTGTTTTATTGCTTTTGTTTGTAATGGCATATTAATCTCTCATAAAAATACCTAATAATACAAAAAATGCAATTACAAAAACAATTAAAGATATAACTAAACAAGTAATTCCCCCTTTATACTTTTTATTATCTTGTTTAACTTCTTCTGCTGTTTTAATTGTTTTTATTTCAATATCCATTTTAATTGCCCATGAACTCTGTTATTGCTTTTTTTAATTCGGCCTCAATTTCTGGTGTCCAATCCTTTTCTATTTTTGCAAGCATATCTTTCTTTGATCTTTCAAGAAATGCATAGAAATTCTCTTCCCAAGCTTTGATTTCTGTAATTTCAAGTTCATCCAAATATCCTTCGTTAACTGCATAAACAGAACAAACTTGTTTAGCGACAGGTATTGGAGAATACTGATTTTGTTTCAAAAGCTCAGTAACTCTTTTACCTCTGTTGATTGCCTTTTTTGTTTCAGGATCAAGATCAGAATCAAATTGTGAAAATGATTCAAGTTCACGATACTGCGCCATTGAGAGTTTCATTTTACCAGCCACCTTTTTCATTGATTTGATTTGGGCTGAAGATCCTACGCGAGAGACAGAAAGTCCAACGTTAATAGCTGGGCGGATTCCCTTGTTGAAAAGACTTGTTTCCAAGAAAATCTGTCCGTCGGTAATAGAAATAACATTTGTAGGAATATAAGCAGACACATCGCCTGCTTGAGTTTCAATAATAGGCAGTGCGGTGATTGATCCACCTCCATAATTTTTATTGAGTCGACATGCGCGTTCTAGTAGTCGAGAGTGCAAATAGAAAACGTCTCCAGGATAAGCTTCACGGCCTGGTGGGCGGCGAAGTAGAAGTGAAATCTCTCTGTATGCTACGGCATGTTTTGATAAATCATCATAAATAATTAAAACATCTTTACCTTTATCTAGGAAATATTCTCCGAGTGCGCAACCAGAATAAGGTGCAAGATATGAGAATGCAGGACCGTCAGATGATCCAGCTGAAACTACAATTGTGTAATCCATTGCTCCTGCTTCTTTTAGTTTTCCTACGATTCGGGAAATTTTTGATTGTTTTTGTGCTATAGCGACATAGATACAAATAAGATTTTGTCCTTTTTGGTTTATTATGGTGTCGATAGCTATGGCCGTCTTACCAGTTTGTCTGTCTCCGATGATAAGCTCACGCTGTCCACGGCCGATAGGAATCATTGCGTCGATTGATTTCAAACCCGTCTGCACTGGAGTTCTCACTCCTTCACGAGTCATGACACCAGATGCAATCTTCTCAACAGGATAAATAGCATCTTCTTTTATTGCACCCCTCTCATCGATAGGAGCACCAAGCGGATTTACAACCCGGCCGATGAATTTCTCACCGACAGGAATAGAGAGAATTTTATTTGTTCGCTTTACAGTTTCCCCTTCTTTGATCTTAGAAAAATCTCCGAGGACAATAGCTCCCACGGAATCTTCTTCCAAGTTGAGCGCAAGGCCAACTGCACCTGATTCGAAAGATATCATTTCGGATGACTGACATTTTGTAAGACCAGAAATCTTTGCGATTCCGTCTGAGATACTCATCACAGTACCGTATTCATACATTTGGGCTCCACCCTGGAAACCAGCAATTCTCTTTTTTAAATTTTCTATTGTTGTATTTGCGCTCATATTTTTATAATATTATTTAATAATTAATTCTTCTAATTTTTTTAATCCTGTCATGATGCTAGAGTCATAAATAACTCCATTAAACTTTCCTCTAAACCCTCCTATTAATTCTTTTCTAATTTTTATTACTTCAGGTTTTCTTGAAACATCACTACCTGGTGAAGTTTTTTCAAGAAAACTTTTTATTTTATTCACAGTATCGGCAGATATTTGGTGTGCGACTTCTATCTGCACACCTTTCTTCTCAAGGTCAAGCTGAGTGATTCTTTCTAAGTGATAAAGAATAGACGGCATCTGGGCTTGCAAATTCCTCTTTTCTATAAAATCAAAAAATTTAGCATCAAGATTTTCCACCTTCTCGTTAGAAAGTTCAAATAATGCTTGAGCTAATTGTTTTGATTTAATCATTATTTTACAGGGGAATTTAACATTGCCTTGATAATATCTTCTCCTTTTCCTTTTTCTACATAACCTTCGATAACCTTGCGAACGCTACTTGATACAAGTTCTGCTGCCTCCTTGCGGACTTCTCCTTCAGCATTTTTCTTTTCCTTTTCTGCATCAAGACGTGCTTGTTTGATAATTTCTTCTTTTTCAAGAGTTGCCTTATCTTTTGCTTCTTTTACTATCTCTTTACCATCTGCCTGAGATGTAGAAATTATTTGTTTTGCACTTTCTTTTCCTTCTCGTATTATTTCTTCTTTTTTAATGTTTGCATTTGCAACTTCTGTTTTAGCTAATTTCGCATTGTCTAACCCATCAGTTATTTCTTTTGTTCTGTCCTTCATCAACTTACTAAGTGGCTTTGCAGCCAACCAATAAAGCAATGCAAAAACAAGCCCAAAGTTTACAATTTGTGCAATCATCAATTTCCAGTCTATATGAAATGTTGTTATTAATTCTTGCATGATTTTAATTTAATTTCATTTAAAATTAAAAATTTCAAGAGTCGTCTCGTCCCCTTGTCCTTTCGTCTCCAAGGGCGAAGGCTCAGAAATTTTTGAATTTTAAAAGAAATCCTATTTTATAGAAAATGCGATAACCAAACCGTAAATTGCGACTGCTTCTGCGAATGCTGAAACAATAAGCATTGGAACAAGGATCTTTCCTGTTGCTTCAGGATTTCTTCCGATTGATTCCATAGCCTTTGCACCAACCATACCTATACCTAATGCTGCTCCTATACCAGTGAGGCCTATTGCTAGTGCCTTTGCTAAAGGAACTAAATCTACTACTGTTTTTGCTATTTGTGTTGTTTCCATAATAATTTTTTACTAACTTATAATACTAATAATATTTCGACTAATTTATAATAATTTTAAACGCTTGCTAATACTTCCTTCTCTTCATGCTTATGCTCTTCGTGTTCGCCGTGTTGCGATGCTATCGTAAAGTAAACTGTCGCAAGTAATGAAAAGATCAAGGCCTGAATCAATCCGACAAATATCTCCAAAAAAAGAAACGGTCCTGGCACAACATAAGCGAATACCGCCGCCATTGATGCTAGAAGTACTTCTCCTGCAAATACGTTACCGAACAATCGAAAAGAAAGTGAAGCTATTTTTGCTAATTCTCCCAATAGCTCAAGAAGTCCTACAAAGAAATTTATTGGAGCAACTATCAGTATGCTAGGATCTTTGCGAACATTTTTAAATATATCAAAAAGCCCAACAACATTCACATATTTATTAAAGCTTTTCCATAAACCAATAACTAGAATTCCGAATAAGTTTGAACCAATAACTACCATGATGCTCAGTGCCAAAGTGGTATTTATATCTGCTGTTCCGGAGCGTAAAAATGGCACAAAGGCACTCGTTGTGCCTTCTTTGACTACCATACCGATAGAGCCAAGTACTGGCAAAAGTCCTAACCAATTATTTATCAAAATGAAAAGGAAAAGTGAAAATACAAATGGAAAAATTCGAAGTGATAACTTTCTGTCATTTGTAACTTGATCACAAAGAGAAAGCGCACCCTCTAAAACTACTTCAAACATATTTTGAAGCTTACCTGGTATTTTTTTAAGTTTTAGTCTTATAGCAAGAGTTAAGGCAAGTACTACTAATACTGCGAGCCATGAAGTGAGAAGTGAATTTGTTATTTGAAAACTACCTACATGAAAAATCGGTTCTGCGTATATCGTCACATCGTGACTTGGTTGCGTTGTTGTGTTTTGTAAATTATTGTTTGTCATTTTAAATTATTAAAGCAAATGAAAATTAAAAATTTTAAGCTTCGTCGCCTCCATTTCCTTTTTCATTTGTTTTCAATTCCTTCTTGTACTGATTTATTTCTCTGTAAATCCCATAACAAGTTATACCGAAACCTATCATTAAACAAACGAAAAATATTGCCTGACTTCCCATCGTATTACTTACGTATTTCCCTCCAAAAACTGCTAAAAGTAACGGGATGATGATCCATGAAGTGGTTTTAACATAAAAAACAACCACTGGCTTCCATAAAGCCCAATTATTATTCGTCTTATTGTCATCTTGCACCATAAAAATAAAAGCCGTTTGGCTTTCATCTATTATATGATAAACATACGCAAGATGCAATTGTGAGCATGGAAGGAATCGGACCTTCGACCTCTGTCTTATCAGGACAGCGTTCTACCACTGAACTACATGCTCAAACTACAATGACAACGAGCCCTTCCTAAAAGGACAGGACTTCGATTAGTAAAAAATCGGAGCATAAAAAATATAACAAAAAAATAGCATTTAAGCAAACAAAAAATCGCCCGAAGGCGATTTTTTGTTTAAAGTCTTTGAAAGATTAGTACTCTCGGCGACCACCGCGGTTTCCACCACCGTAACCTCCGTTTCCTCCTCCGAATCCACCAGTTCGTGGTGGGCGAGCTTCCATTGGACGAGCTTCATTTACTGTAAGCTTTCGTCCATCAAACTCTTGTCCATTGAACATTGAGATAGCATTTTGTGCTTCTGCGTCGTTTGACATTTCAACGAATCCAAAACCTTTTGAGCGACCGGACATCTTGTCCATAATAATAACAGCTGATGTAACTGATCCAGCTTGTGCGAAGTGCTCTTTTAAAGCATCTTCTTGGGTACTATAAGGAAGTCCCCCTACGTATAGCTTTGTAGCCATTTTTAATTTCTCTCGTTTTAATAAACGAGCAAAAACTATTTATAATGCGTAGATACTCTTACCGCTCAATGATCGCTTTGATGCAAAAACAAAATCTAAACTCACAATTAAAACAAAAAAGCTCTTGGAGAAACTACCCATCAATCGTAGCACGAATCTTCCAAAAAAGCAAGTTTATGGGGATAACTATGTAAAAATAGGCAAAATTTTACCCCGCCCTGACATTAAAGCCAGAACGGGGTAATTTTATTTTTTTGCAATCAATCTTGCGATTACACCGGTAATACCAATGATGGCAAGACAAATAGCAACGATTAATGTTACATATATATTTACGCCTGGAGCTATTTTTTCTTTAATTTCTATTGCCCAGAATGAAAATTTACATGTGAACAAAAATAGGACTATTGCAGATGCATTACATATGTGTAACCATCCTTTTACTTCTTCGTCTTTTAAAAGTGCTACTGTAGCACAAATGTACAATACAATTGCTGAAACATAAAGGATTGCGTTCATATACAAGGGTTTTAAGGTTTCTGTACAAAGTATAGCACTTTTGACCTCATTTGTCAAGGTAGATTATAGACCAAAAACAAAAGCCCTTTTGGGGCTTTTTTGAGTAAATCTTATTCCTCGTCCTCGTTGCCTGTTTCGCCTGATTGAAGGTCGTTCATCATTTCTTCTATTCCCCCTTCCATTATTTTTGGAAGGTTGTGCCATGATTTTCTTATACGATGATCAGTTAGGCGGTCTTGAGGAAAATTGTACGTGCGGATTTTTTCAGATCTATCCCCCGTCCCGATTTGATTTTTTCTTTCTCCGGAATATTTTTTTGCCTCTTCCTCTTCTTTTAATTGCAAAATCTTTGCTGTCAAAATATTCATTGCTTTTTCTCTGTTTGCTGCCTGACTTCTCTCTGAAGTACAACGCACGTCTAGTCCAGTAGGCTTGTGTATCAATCTGACAGCTGTCTCAACTTTATTCACATTTTGTCCGCCCTTTCCACCAGAACGAGAATATTCCATTTCTAAATCTGCAGGATTTATTTCAAAAGTAACTTTTTTACGAATCGGCAACACTGCTACTGACGCAGTAGATGTGTGAACTCGGCCATTTTTTTCTGTTGCTGGAACTCTCTGTACTCGGTGCACACCTGTCTCGTAACGCATTTGCTGATAAATATTTTTCCCTTTTAGTTCAAAGCTAGCTTCTTTGTATCCACCAAGATCATTTTTTGATTCGTAGTTTACCTTCCAAGTCCATCCCTTTATCTCAGAATATTTTTCATACATGTGAGCAATCTCCCAAGCAAACAGAGATGCTTCGTCCCCTCCAGCACCAGCTCTGACTTCAAGCACGATTTCATTTGGTGATTCATCTTCTTCTTTGTCTTTATCTAAAATATCTTGAATTTGTTTTTCGGTACTCTTGCGCTGTTCTTCTATGGATTTTATTTCACCTTCAACCATTTCTTTTAAAGAAACATCTTTGGTGAGCATATCCAGTACTTCTCTCTCTTCTTTTTCAAGGCGCTCCAAAATACCAGCCAAATAGCTTGTCTTGTGATTCTTTTTTAATTCTTCTAGATTCATCTATTTTTGGGCCTTGGCAGATGCGGCTCGGCGCTTGTTGAAGCGTTCTACTCTTCCGGCAGTATCCATAATCTTTTCATTACCAGTGTAAAAAGGATGACATTTACTACAGATTTCCATTTTGATTTCAGGCATTGTTGAACCCACTTCGAAAGTAGCTCCGCATGCGCAGGTTGCTTTTGTTTTGGTGTTAAATTTTGGGTGTATATCTTTTTTCATAGCTTGTATCCTATCACAACTTGCGATTATTGGCAAATTTATTAATTCTTTGTAACTCCATATTGCTTTAAGTAATCAATGTCGCTTTGAATTTTTGTTTTCAAACTTATTACACTTCTAGCATAAGCACACGTTGTCCCTTTTGAACCATAGTAACTACAAGCAGCTCTTTTTTGTGCTGTAGTGCTAGTGCCGACAGCCCCAAGATCAGTGAGATATAAAGCAGAAGCAGTAAACGCATCAGTAGGAGCCCAGGGATTTGTAATACTTGAACCTGTCATTGTAGAAATTCTTTTTTCAAAAAGTTTCCAAGTCGAAGGAATAAATTGCGCTGGTCCCATAGCACCACCATAACCTTTCACTCCAGCGATAGGACAAGAAACAGAAGTTTTATATGCATTAAATCCTAGCGCACCAGTAATTTCTAAGAAAGGAGGAACATCACGAGTCGGATGCATTAAATTAGACCAAATCTTTCCACTAGCCACACTAACCCCAGCTCCACTATTTGAATCAGTTAGGTAACATTTACCAACATTTGAACCCAAATTACTTTCTTGAGTTAATATTGCCAGCAAGAATGCTGGATCAATGCCAGTCTTTGCACTAGCTTGTTCTGCGTAGGCCAATGCCACATCGAAACGAATCGGTTCTGAGCCTCCAGCCAAATTGAAGAGTCTTGCCTTTATGTCGGCCACTCGCTTTTGTCTATCTGCAATAACTTGTTTATAAGCTGCTTCTTTTTGTTTTGAAACTGCAAGCAATTGTTTCTTTTGCGCTTGAGTTTGTGCCACTTGTTTTTGGGCATTTTGAAGCTCAATCTTTGCATCATTTTCAGCATCTTGCTGCTTTTGCAAGTCAGCTTTTTGTACTTCTGTTTGAGCTTTTATGCCAGTAATAGCTTCAACGGAATTTTTTATAGCTTCTTTTATAGAAGCATATGATTCAAGGTCACTATAAAATTCTGAGAGTGTTTGATCTGAAAAAACTAAATGCACAATATTTTCATTATCTGCTTCGTTTGTGTTACGAAGAAGTTGCCCTAGCGACTCTTTTTCACTATCAATCTTATTTGATAATGTCTGAATCTTCGCAGATTTTTCATTGATTGAAACCTTTAAGGTAGCAATAGCTAGAGTTCTAGCTTTTATTTTTTTTGTTAGAGTATTTATTTGGCCAGTTAAAAAATTAAGGTCTCCTGTGATAGTACCTGTTTGTTTGGCTTGATCAGCTAGCTGGTTTTGGAGTGCTGCCACTTGAGCTAAAAGCTGGTTAAGCTCATTTTGACAGGTTTGTTTCTGGGCATAGGTCGAATTATCATTTAAATCAACAACACAATCAAAAGCAAAGGTAACTTTTGGGGTACCAAGAGTAAAAAATACAACAAAAACAAAAAAAGCTATGACGGTATTCCTCTTCATAGCTTTTATTGTAACATATTTTAAAATTTTTATTTATTTTTTTGCTTCTGGAGCAGCTGCTGCTGTTTCTGCACCCTCTTCTTCTTTCTTGCCCTTCTTTTCGACTTCGATCTTTGTTAGATCAACTGGTTCTACAACTTCGATCTTTTCTTCTTTTTGTTCTGAGATAGATGCAACAACTTCAGTGCCCTTTGTAATCATAGTTACACCTGAAGGCAATGCGATATCTGAAACGAAAATCAAGCTGTTTAATGCAACTAATTTTGAAATATCTATAGTGAAACCGTGTGGGAGATCCTTTGGTAATGCCTCGATCTCAACTTCGTGAAGCACTTTAATAAGTGTACCAACTCCACTTTTGACAATTTCTGAAACACCAGTAAATTCAAGAGGAACTTCAACTTTGATTTTCTTGTTCATGTCTATAACTAAAAAGTCTACATGGATAGGTTCATTGGAAACAGGATCAACTTGCACCTCGTGTATAAGCGTATCAACAGAAATTTTTGGTCCGGTTATTTTTACTGTTGAAGATTCTCCTGCCTTTTCCCATGCTTTTTTGAATTCAACGATTGATATAGAAATAGGCGTTGTGGGATTGCCCATACCATAAAATACAGCTGGCAATTCTCCTCCTTTTCTTAAATTTTTGAGATCCACACTAGTATCTCGTGTTTTTGCGGTTAAAGATAACATGGACTAGATTATATATGAAAATTTTTAAAAAGCAAATTTTATTGAGCTTTTACTTATAGGCCCCAGGTTTTATTATGTGGGCTATCATATAATCTTTCATTTCAGCCTGATTTTTACCTGGAAAAACCTTTTTGCCTGGATTGAATATGTTCTTTGGATCAAAAATATTTTTTACTTGCTCAAACAAGTTATATATCTTTTCACCGTACATTTTCTTCAAATATGGTGAACGCACGAGGCCATCATTGTGTTCTGCTGTGATTGACCCATGATATTTTAAAACAAGATCAAAAACCTGGTCTAATAATTCGGAAATAATATTTATGGTATCTTTTCTATTAAAATCCATCAAAGGAATAATATGGAAATTCCCATCTCCTGCATGCCCAGCGATGGTATATGTAATATCATATTTCCCCAAGACTTTATTTAGTTCAGGAATAAATTTTGGTAGAAATTCTGGTCGAACTATAATGTCGTCTATAAATGGAGCTGTCCTTTTCCCGGCAACATGTTTTCGTAACAACGCAAAACTTTCACGCCTGATATCCCAATATTTTTCTGCCTCCGCTTCTGATCTAGTTGTATGAACATTTAGTTTAAAATGTTTAATTTTTTCTTTTAGTGCTATGCATTGCTTATCGATTATTTCTTCGTTTTCTCCTGCAAATTCAGCAAGCAAAATTAATTTTGGAAACCCGCCGGTAATCATCATTCCAAGCTCAGGCAAAAAGCTCCACATAAATTTTATCATCCCGATAAATCCTTTATTTTTCAAAAAATCTGGGAAAAATTTTACTGCTAGTTTCATCGTCTTGTCATCATAAGTTTCCAATGTTTCTGGATTTAGTTCCAAAATCTCATCTACTAAATGAGCTAGTGGATCTAAGTTGTTCATAAATATTACTACGAGTTTTGAATGTTTCGGGTTTGGTAAAACTTTAAATGTTATTTCAGTAGCTATGCCTAGAGTTCCTTGTGAACCAACAAGCAATTTATTTAGATCAAAGTACCCTTCGCTTCTGCTCAGGATCTTCGGCTCTTTCGAGCCTACGATATTCCATAAATAATATCCGGCAGAATTTTTGCTGACAGCAGGTTTCGCATGGATTATATCTTCCTCGTTTTTATCAATCAAATTATAAATATTTTTATAAATATTTCCTTCAAAATCATTTTGAGATATTTTCTTTTGTAATTCTTCTTTTGAAAGATTTTTTACTATGTATTCATTTCCATCGGGAAATACAACTTTCGCTTCCATAATATAATCTTCGGTCTTTCCGTATTTTAATGTTCTTTCACCTGCAGAATTATTGCCATACATTCCGCCCATTGCATTTAGACTTTTTGAGGCAGTGTAACAAGGCAAAATTAATCCTTTTTCAAAGGTAATTTTTTCAAAATCTCTATAAAACATTCCAGGTTGTACGGTGACGAAAGATTCATTAAAAGAAATCAGTTTATTCATGTATTTAGAAAAATCTAGGATTATAGATTCACCTATTGCGCCACCTGACATATCAGTCCCTGCACATCTAGCTGTTATGGAAAGTTCTGGATATCTAACTTTATTATCAGATACCCACTTCACTAAATTCTTCACGTCAGCAGAATCTTTTGGAAAAACTACAACTTTTGGTTTGATGTCAAAAAAACTCGCATCGTGCGAATATTCAAGTAATATTTTTTCACTATCTTCTACGTCGCCTTTAAAGAAATTTTGTATTTCATTTTTTATATTCATTGAATATATTATACATTAATAATTAGCAAATAAAAAAAGCAGCATCCTGTATAAGACAGAACACTGCTTTTGAATGAATGATTACAAATTATTTTTTCACTTTTATCCGCATCATATAAAATGAGCGGTACACGAAGAACAGAGCGATCGCAAAGAAGATTACCCCAATGAAGGGTGCGATGCTAAAGAAGCTTGGTGCTATTGCAATTTCCATCGCCAAAAGTCCAAACAATGTGGTGAACTTAATGATGGGGTTTAATGCAACAGACGAAGTATCTTTGAATGGGTCACCTACTGTGTCGCCGATTACGGCTGCATCATGTAGAGGTGTGCCTTTCTCTTTGAGATCGACTTCAACAACTTTCTTTGCATTATCCCAAGCCCCCCCAGCGTTAGCCATGAATATCGCCTGAAATAAACCAAAGAATGCTATAGAGATGAGGTAGCTTACAAAAAATGAAGCCGCAGAGTAACGTAATGGATTGCCTGCCTGGAATGCTGTATCCTGATAACCTGAAAGGAAAGCAATGGCAAGCGCAAGGGAAAATATTGCAACAAAAATGTTCAGCATGCCGGTCTGGGCATACTGTGTACAAATTTTTACAACTTCCTTTGAGGTATCCAAGGATGCTTTTTTATCTGCATCCTCTTCAAGATGAATGTGCGTTCTGATATATTCGACTGCCCTGTAAGCTCCAGTTGAAACTGCCTGGATAGAGGCACCGGTAAACCAGTAAATCACTGCACCACCCATCAAGAATCCGAGGATAGTGTATGGGTTCAGTACGTTCAGAATAGATTCGGGCTCAATACTGAATTTATGTTTGATGAGCAGAATCAGTGAGAAGATCATTGTGGTCGCACCAACAACAGCAGTACCGATGAGTACCGGCTTTGCAGTTGCTTTAAAGGTGTTTCCCGCCCCATCATTTGCTTCAAGATAATGTTTCGCTTTCTCAAAGTCTGGCTTGAAGCCGAAGTCCCTTTCGATTTCTCTTGATGCTTTTTCCTTATCTTCTTCGATAAGCGACAGCTCATAGATGCTCTGAGCGTTATCGGTCACGGGCCCGTAACTATCAACTGCGATGGTAACAGGTCCCATTCCGAGAAAACCAAAAGCAACAAGACCGAAAGAAAAAATAGCTGGATACACCATGAAGGCATCCAAACCATTCTTGCTGGTCAAATACGCAACAAACATTAACAGAAGAAAAACCATGCCTTGCCAGAATGCTGAAAAGTTTCCAGCCACAAGACCCGAAAGAATGTTTAATGATGCTCCGCCTTCGCGGGAAGCAGTCACGACTTCTTTAACATGCCTTGATTTAGGGCTGGTGAAGATCTTCGTAAACTCAGGAATAAGCGCTGCACCGAGGGTGCCGCAACTGATAATGACAGAGAGTGTAAGCCAGAGATTGTTTTTGAGATCACCGATCATCATATAGCTTGCTCCGAAGGTTACCAGAATCGATAATACAGAAGTAATCCATACAAGGTTTGTGAGTGGCTTCTCGAAATCAATGTCATCTTTGTGACCATACTTGGCCTGGGAATAAAATTTGTTGATGTAAAACGCAGTGATGGAAGTTGCAACCATAAGGATGCGCATGACAAAGATCCAGGTGAGCAGCTGTTTCTGATTCTCAACATCTCCCACAGCTAAAATAATAAATGAAATCAGCGCAACGCCAGTCACGCCGTAAGTTTCAAAACCATCGGCCGTAGGGCCAACACTGTCACCTGCATTGTCTCCAGTACAGTCTGCTATAACACCAGGATTCCTGGGGTCGTCTTCTTTGATCTTGAATACGACCTTCATAAGGTCTGATCCAATATCGGCGATCTTTGTAAAGATACCGCCTGCAATTCTGAGAGCAGATGCCCCGAGTGATTCACCTATGGCAAAGCCAATGAAACTGGCTCCTGCATAATCTCTTGGAACAAACAGCAGAATAATGAGCATCATAATAAGCTCAACACATACAAGCATAACACCGATACTCATACCGGCATCAAGTGGAATACTGAGCAATTTGATAGGCTTCCTTTCGAGAGAGGAAAAAGCCATTCGGCTGTTTGCCAGTGTGTTCATCCTGATGCCAAACCATGCAACACCATATGATCCGAGAATTCCTATGATGGTCCAGGAGAGAATCAAGATGACTCCTCCAAAAGGCATGGACTGGAGATACCCAAAGTAAAAAGCAATGCAAAGTCCGATAATGATGAAAAGCATAACCAGGAATTTACCTTGTTGTAGTAAGTAAGTCTTGCATGTTTCAAAAATGATCTTTGCAACATCGAGCATGGATTCATGTGCTTTTAAGTTTCTCACCTTAATAAACTGGTAATAGCCGAAAAGCATACCAAGCAGAATAATAACGAACCCATACATGAGTAAGTTGTTTTGAGATGATGTCAGCGAAGGGATTTTTAAATCAGCCTCGCTAGCAAAAATAAACGTCGGCAACATGATCGTCGCCAGAGTTAAAGAAAACTTTTTCATAATAGTAATTTTAGTGAATAAAAAAAAGATTAGTTAAAAAAAATTTCTTATTGAAACTAAAAATACCTTGCGTTTTTCAAGGTACCATCGTTCTTCTTATTAGTAACAAATAATTATTTCTTTGTCAAAAAATAATTACATTCCGTTGAACAATTTCATTCGAGCTTCAACGACTTGTTCAATAGCAAAAACTGCAGGATTTAATATCTTTGAAGGAACAATTTCGTCAGGATTTTCTTGTATTGATTTCTTTACCGCTTCTTTGAAGGCAAATCTTATTTCAGAATTTATATGCACGACAGAAATTCCTGATGCTATCGCATTTGTAAAATCTTCATCACGAAGGCCCGAACCCCCGTGTAAGACAAGTGGAATGCCGACAGTTTCTTTAATTATTTTTACCAATTCAGTATTGATATGCGGCTTACCTGACTTTATCAATCCATGAATACTACCGACAGATGGAGCAAGCATGTCTATCCCAGTCTCCTCAACAAATCTTTTTGCATCTTCGACTTTGGTTAAAATACCTGCACCTTCTGGAATGGTATCTTTTATGTCAGAACCAGAACCGATATATCCTATCTCTGCCTCTACGATAATATCACGGCCTGTATTTTTCATGACCTCATGTGCATATTCTACACATTGTTTAGTAACTTTTATATTTTCTTCAAAACTAAACTTTGCTTGATCAATAATCACTGCATCAAAACCTGCATCTATAGCACCTTTTACGGATTCGAAACTAGCATGATGATCAGCATTTAGAAAAATTGGATAATTATCTCTCTCACGAATTGCCTTAACAAGGGCAACCGCTTCTTCGCGCCCGACAAACTTTTCTTCTCCTTCTGATAACCCAATGATAACGGGAAGATTTAATTTTTTTGCTGCATTATATATACCATGCAATGCTTCTAGATTTGAAATATTAAAATGCCCGACAGCTACACCGTTCTCGCTCGCATCCTTTATGTATTCTCTTAGGGTTTTCATAGTCTTATTTTAACAGATCCTTTAACAATTTGATAACTATTTGTGGATTTGCACTACCATTACTCTCTTTTATGATTTTACCTACGAGTGACATAATGGCATTTTCCTTACCTCCTTTATATATAGCTACAACTTCAGGATTCTCGCCAATTATCTTTTCTACTATTCCCTTGATTGCTCCTTCATCATTTTTCTGCAAAAGATTCTTTTCAGTTGCGATTTTTAACGGCGATTCATCGTTCAACACTACCATTGCCAATATATCTTTTGCCCCACGAGAAGAAATCTTATTTTCTGCCAGCAAATTAATAAGCTCAGTAAAATTTGAAGCCTTTGGCATATTTACATCTTTATTATTTTTCTTTAAACCTAGAAAGTCTGAAGTAATGTAATTTGAAGCAATCTTCACCTTATCTGCCGTTATTAGTAATTTTGAAATATCCTCAAACCATTTTCCAAGTTCTGGATCATTGATATAGCTTTCAATGTCTTCATCTTTTATTCCAAAATCCTTTTTATAACGCAAACGCTTTTCCTTTGGTAATTCTGGTAATTCTTTTTTAAATTTTTCTAAATCGAATGCTTCGTGAAGTTTCATCTTTGGCAAATCAGGATCTGGAAAATATCGATAATCATGACTAGATTCTTTTTTTCTTTGTGAAAATGTTTTTTGTTTTACTTCATCCCAACCTCGAGTCTCCTGGACTATTTCGTTCCCTTTTCCACTCTCTAGTAGTTCTATCATTCTATCTACTTCATATTTGATTGCCTTTTCTACACTTTTAAACGAATTTAAATTTTTTACTTCAACCTTTGTACCAAGAGTAGCGATCGCCTCCATTCTTCCTGAAAGGCCTACTGGCTGATTTAATTCAAATGCTTTTATATTATCTGACACCGAAATATTTGCCTCGACACGCATTTCACCTTTTTCCATATTTGCATCTGACACTCCGAGGTACCAAAGAATTAGTTGCAGTTCCTTAGCAAATGTCGAAGTAGCACTTGCTGCCTCAATGTCAGTCTTAAAAGTATGAGGTTCTGTTACTAGCTCCATTAGTGGAACACCAGCACGATTAAAATCAATCAATGAAAAACCTGCACTGAGCGAAGTCGAAGTGTCGCCTCCGATATGTTTATTATTAGCTGTATCTTCTTCAAGATGCACTCTGGTTATTTCGAAATCTGCTAAATTTCCACCAGAGACTATCGGATATTTGTACTGTGAAATCTGATAGCCTTTTGGGATATCCGGATAAAAATAATTTTTTCTATCAAATTCCGTGAAGTCCGCAATCTTGCTCCCTAGAGCAAGACCGACTTTGATTACATTCTCTATGGCTTTTTTATTTGGTACAGGCAAAGTTCCAGGATGAGCCATGCACACTGGACAGACATTTGTGTTTGGCTTTTCTTCGTCGGGATCATTTTTACAAGCACAAAACATTTTTGTTTGTGTCTTCAACTCTGCGTGTATTTCAAGCCCTATTGTTGGGTAATATTTTTTCTCCATGTATAAATTATACCTTTTTCTTAAGAATTTTCATCAATTCATCTTTGAATTTCTTTACTGATTTATCATCATAAAGCGAAAGTACAAAAACCTTCTTGCTTATTTTTTTAAACTTAGCAACTTCCTTTTCAACAAGTTTTTCATTTTCTACTACATCTGTTTTAGTTAAAATTATTATTTCATCTTTTTCCGACAATCCATCATTACCTAAATCATTTTTCTTATCATAGGATTCCAGCTCTTTTCGAATCTCTTTATAAACTTTCATCATGTTGGCATTTTCAAATGAAACTAAATGTGCAATCATTTTCGTCCACTTTATATGACGCAAGAATTTTACACCGAGACCTTTTCCGTCTGACGCACCTTTGATGAGACCCGGAATATCTGCAATTATATAACCATAAAAATCTCCAAGGTTTGGATCAAGGGTGGTGAATGCGTAATCACCTACTTTTGCATCTGCGTTTGTAAGGGCATTCAGCAATGATGATTTTCCAGCATTTGGAAGCCCGACTAGCCCAGTGTCAGCAAAAAGTTCAAGTTCGATTGTAAAATTCCCCTTCTCTCCATCTTGTCCAGGACGACATTCCGTCGGCGTCGTATTAGTAGAACTTTTAAAATGCTCATTACCAAAACCTCCATACCCACCATGAAGTAACAATTCTTTTTGTCCTTCCTCTAGGAGCTGCCAACTTTCTTCTGTCTCAGGATTTTTGATTATCGAGCCTATCGGTAATTCCAAAAGATAATCTTCACCGTTTTTACCATGCAAACTTTTATTTCCACCATCTTCCCCTCGCCCTGCAATAAATTCTTTTTTTGCTTTATATTTTGCTAGAACTCCAACATCTCGCACGGCAACTGCGAAAAAATCTCCACCCCGGCCACCATCGCCTCCAGCTGGCCCACCTTTTGGTATAAATTTTTCCTGACGCCAGCGAACAACGCCGTCGCCTCCACGTCCTGCTTCTGCGTATATCTTTATTTCATCAACAAATGCCATGTATTCTATTTATATCATAAATTTCCTAAATTATATAGAAAAAACTAAGAATCAAAATTTTTGCCGGTACGGATTTTTTGAAGCTTAAAAAATCCTGAAATTCTCGGCTCGTCAGCCTCGAAACCCCTTAAAAACTTTATTCTTAGTTTTTTATTAGTAAAATAGGAAAATAAAAATTTTAAGAGTCGTGGGTCCCCTTGTCCTTTCGTCTCCAAGGGCGAAGGCTCAGAAATTTTTGATTTTCCTGTTTTACTCTGATTTTTGATTTAGTTTAGAGCTAGTTTCGCTAATTTGATTGCACCCTCTTTAGATTTAGCAACAGCCATGAATAATTTACGATGACAAAAAACTGCACCTTCAACACCAGTAATTTTTTCAAATTCTTCATCTCGAGATCCTCCCCAGTTACTAGGTAAATCTTTTCTAAGAGTAAAGGATTCTAAATCTTTTCTAATAGCCAAAATCCTCCACATTGGCTTTGTTGGACTACCGGGGGCAACAACAAAATATATTTCAGGATATTTAATCATCTCAACCCAGGTTTCTTCTCGTGGAATATATTCATCCAATACTAAAATTTTCGAATCAAGAACATTTGTTTGCATTGAATTATTAATATAAAGAGAAGCTTCTTCTTGACCTTTCGCTTTTATAATTTCATTTTGGAGTACTTTTTTTGCAAAACTACATACTTCAGTAAAACTTGCATCAGTGGTGTTTTTGTCAACTTTTTTATAGCTTGGATGAAAGGCATTTATCGCTTCATAAATACTGTATACTGACACTCCAGGAATTTTGGAAAAAAATATATCTATACCATTATCCATTGCGTCAATAGTTTGAACTAGATGCTCATCAATTCTTTTTACCACAGCATTTGAACCCGTTATTTCATTGCCGTACTCTTTCCAAACCAAACCAAAAGAAGAATATTCTATTCCATTTTCTCTTTTACCCGCTCCTCCATGTTGATGATGGTCAAATCTTTTTTTCTCTGAATCGTATATGCCACCAACATCAAAAACATAGTCCCCTGTTTCTATATCCTTCTCTTCTCTTGTTCTTATTACTTTATATCTTTCATTTCTTTTATCTAACAAGATAGAAAGACAAGCACAAGCAAAGACATCATCTCCATGAAAAGACCCATTGTGTGTGACTAATTTTTTAGTTTTCGTAAAATTCTTCAAATATTTCATATATCCATCCGATTAATTTATCAAATAAGAAAAACAAAATTACTAATATCAATATCACAAGCGAGAATTTCCATATCTCGCGGCTAACATGAAGTGCTGTATAACTGAAGAAATATCCTAGCCCGAGCAATAGTGGAGCCCAAATAAAAGTAGCACTTATTTCCGCCTTTAGATATTTTTTATAATCTACCTTCTCATAGCCTGAAAATATTATTGTCATGTAATTCAATCCAAAAATGAATTTAGAAATAAAAATTGACCAAAAGGGCTTTTGGACAAAATGCGGAGTAACATTTAGAACTCTTTTCTCGATATATCTTAGGAATTTTGTTTCGTGCCACTTGTCATGAATAATCTTTCCGACATGATATCCTAAAAATGTTTTCGTAAACCCACCGGCTAAAATAAAACAAAGCGCAAACCAAACATTTAGTGCGCCTAGGTGTGAAAGAATGCCAGCAGATATTAAGGTTACCTCTCCTTCAAAAATTAGGCCTAGAAAAATAACTACATAGGCTAATATTTGATAATGACTTACTAGAAGAGTTAAAAATTTTACTGTGTGCATAATTTAAAATGAAGCATCTACTACTTCTTTAACGAGCATCCCGTCAGCTTTGCCTTTTAGATCCTTCATGACAGCTGACATAAGCATTCCCTTTTTGGTAACATCGTTAATCCCTAATTCACGTTTCTTTGCCAAAACAACCTTTTCTATCTCTGCCTTCTCCATCAGCTTTGGTAAATATGTCTCAAGAATAGCGAGCTGATCTGTCTCCTCCTTTACTAGATCCATCCTGTTACCTTTTTTAAATTGTTCGATAGAATCCTTTCTCTGTTTAGAAAGACGAGTTATGACTGATATGACATCTGCATCGTCTAGGAATTCATTTGGTTTTCTACTTTTTGAAACTAACTCGTTTGTAAAAGCTGAAACCATCCCTCGAAGTGTCTCAAGGCGAACTGTGTCTTTCGCCAACATTGCTTCTTTAATACTATTTTTTATTTGTTCATGTAACATATATTTTTCTAAGATGATATAGGAAAATAAAAATTTTAAGAGTCGTCTCGTCCCCTTGTCCTTTCGTCTCCAAGGGCGAAGGCTCAGAAATTTTTGATTTTCCTATATCATTATAACAAATCCGTGTTAAAATAACACTATATGACTAAAATTATTTTCTTTGATACAGAAACAACAGGAAATACCGAGAAGGATTTCTTGTGTCAGTTGGCTTATAAGACTGGCGAGGAATCTTTTTGTGAACTTTACAAACCACCTATTAAAATACCTGCTGAAACATCTGCGATACATCACATAACAAACAAAATGGTTGAGGACAAACCAGCTTTTTCTGAAAGCAGTGACTATCCAGCAATAAAGAAACTTTTTGAAAATGACAATTCTGTCGTCGTGGCCCACAATGCGATATTTGACTTAATGATTATAAAAAGAGAAAACATAATTCCTAAAAATTTTATTTGCACGCTTAGACTTGCTAGGTTCTTAGATCCAGAAGGAAAAATCGGGAAATACAATCTTCAATATTTGAGATACCTGTTAGAAATAGACATAGAGGCAGAAGCTCATGATGCGGGAGGCGACGTACTCGTACTTGAACAACTTTTCGAAAGACTAAAAAAGAAACTTATGGAAACCGAAAAAATTGACGAAGAAAGTGCAATAAAAAGAATGGTTGAAATTTCTTCAAAACCTTCCATATTTAAATTTATTCCTTTTGGGAAGTACAATGGTAAAGAAATTGGCGAAATCGCAAAAGTAGACCCTGGATATCTCGAATGGCTCCTTGCCCAGAAACTTGCAAGTGATCAAATCGACGAGGACTGGATTTATACACTTCGGCATCATTTAGGTAAATTGTAAAAATAAGTTAAAATACAAACATGGAAAACATTTCTTGGATAATCGTAGGTATATTTGGAGGGCTAATCGTTGCCTATTTTATATTTGGCAAAAAAAAGAATAACAATACAGAGGACAGCACCGGCCTTCAGCTTATACAACAACAACTGGGTGAACTTACCCGTACAATAGACAGTAAAATCGGTGAATCACATAAACAAATGAACGAAAGCCTCAAATTCCATTCTTCCGAATCAAATAAGATTATCCGAGATGTTACTGAGAAATTAACTAGGCTAGATGAAACGAACAAGCAAGTCATATCCTTTGCTGACCAATTACAAAACCTACAAGACATTCTTAAAAATCCAAAACAACGTGGAATCCTTGGGGAATATTATCTTGAGACTGTTTTGAAAAATGTTTTACCGCCAGGAAGTTATGAAATGCAATATGCATTTCCAGATGGCAATATCGTCGACGCTATAGTGCGAGTTAAAGACAAAATAATCCCAATTGATTCCAAATTTTCTTTAGAAAATTATAATAGGGTTATTGAAGAGAGAAATCCTGAAGCAAAGAAAAAGCTTGAGACTATTTTTGTTAACGATTTAAAAAACAGAATCGTTGAAACTGCAAAATACATTCAACCCTCGCAAGGCACCACAGATTTTGCATTTATGTTTATTCCTCATGAAGCTATTTATTATGATTTACTTATAAATAAAATCGGCGGAAGTGAAGAAAATGCTGAGAACTTGATTCAACGAGCTGCCGGAAAATACAAAGTCATCATCACTTCTCCAACTTCATTTTTAGCCTATTTACAAACAGTACTTCAGGGCTTAAAGGCTATGCAGATAGAAGAATCAGCAAAAGAAATCATCAAAAAAGTAGATGACTTGGGAAAACATTTGAAATCATTCGATGAATATCATTCAAAACTTGGCAATGCGCTTGGAACAGTTGTGAATCACTATAACACTTCAAACAAAGAGCTTAAAAAAATTGATAAAGATATTTTAAAAATTTCTGGAACCTCACCAGAGTTTTCTCCTATTGAAATCGATAAACCAAAGCTTGAAGACTAGGTTGACAAATACTTTAATAGGTGTATAATAGTAGTGAAATAACCTGTTATTTCTATATAAATAAACGGAGTGTTAACTTTACCTAAATTACTATGTCAAAAAAGAAAAGAACTACTGGAACATCAAGGGATTTTGAGAAGAACTCGAATACCCTTAAGTTTGTACCCTTTAATAAAAGGAACAAAAATGAATGTGATAGACTGAAAAAATTACTGGACAACAACAAGTAAAAAATCGAAAAAATGGAGAAACCTAGGTACTCAGATGCGAAATTAGAGGAATTTCGTAAGATTTTATTAGCAAAAAGAACAAAAGCTCAGAAGGATTTAGACTTTCATCTCAAGCAACTCGAGGTAGATGATACAAACGACGTCTCATTGTTAAAGGGGTCGAAGGAACATTCTAACTCAGCTGTAAAAGAAGAAAATTTCAATCTTGCTACACGATTAACAAAATTCATTAAATGCATCGACAATGCTTTAATAAGAATTGATAATAAAACATATGGCGTTTGCCGGGTTACCGGGAAATTAATACCTGAAGATAGACTAATAGCTACACCTCATGCCACCCTTTCCATAGAAGCTAAAAAAAGCATGGCATTAAATCCCAAATTAGTTTGACCTCCGTTAAAGCATAGGGCCTTGAGTAACCCTTTTTTGTTTACTGACTCAATTTGATAATCGGGAGCGTGTCACCATAATATCGTGCACGCTTCTTTTTTTGGTTTTTTAGTAAAAAAATGATATATTTTTCATACGGCTCTATCGTCTAATAGTTAGGACGGAAGCTTCTCAAGCTTCAAATCTGGGTGCGATTCCCAGTAGAGTCACACGCAAAAATTTGTAATATAACACAACTAGATACGGCTTTATTTATAGTGGTCGTAATTAAAAACTATACTCTATAAAATATATGCTTTGGACAATCGCTATAATCTTATTTATTCTCTGGCTACTCGGATTTGGTTTTAGTGTTGGTGGCAGCTTCATTCACTTACTACTTGTTATCGCTGTCATCGTCATTATCGTTCGACTAATAACTTAAATTTTAAATACCCTTATATACTTAATTATCAGGTTCCTACTCTGAGCTATTAGCTTAAAATAAAAAAAGGCAGATTCAATCCGCCTTTTCTTTTATTAAACTTTGATCAATAAATTCTGGAGAATCTTGATCCTTCATATTGAGGAAATATTGCAAAATTTGATCGAGTACGTCCTGTCCATTCAGCTGACTAATCACTTCGCAACGGAGCAGCACACTTAAGATCTCTTTTCCCGCATTTATGCTTGTGATCAAAGTTTTGATATCTTCGATTTGAATATACCCACCGTATATCCCTGAGGTAACTGGAATAAAAAACAAACGTTTACTGTGTTTATCCTCAGGTCGTAGATAGGGATTTGTTATAATTCTGTTATAAAAATGGAAAAACTCTGATTTTGGGATTTTCCTATTTAGCATTTCACAAGAAGAGCAATACCCTGCAATTTTGATTCGAAAGTCTCCTTTCTCCCCTCAGCAGAAAAAACAAATTCTCCAGACCTTTGGTCTGAACTAAAATCTAATGACATATTTCCCATTTTGTCTGCATTAGGTTAACAACTCAGTTTTCTGCGTTTAGATTACCTTGCGATTGAGATTCTGTCAATATAGAGTTTTTTATTTTGTATTGTAGTAAAACTTTTCTTTTACTATCATTCCATTTTGCCAATTTTGAACGGCAACCTGAGTTCTCGCTACGCGTCCCCAATCCTTGTGAGTTACATCCATAAATGACTCGATGGTTGAGTAATTATCTCCTGATGCTACACCAAGAATTTTTGAATCATGCATTTCTGTTATTCCGTTAACAAATGCTTCTTCATATTTTCTATTTTCTGCTTTTCCTAAACGAGGAGCATCTTCATTTTCCTGCATTGAAACACCGTCCGCATAATACTTATCAAAGGCAGATAAAATATGCCCTTCTCCTATCATTTTTGCTAAATCTTCTACTAAACTTTTTACATCATTCATATATTTTTTACCTATCTAGAAAGACAGGATGATTAAACTAATAATTTTCGATTTTATATATTAAGGATATCATCAACTCATGAAGAACTCATGAAGACAAAAGTTAACAGGCGCCATTGCGTGACGCCTGTGATTTCCAGATTTTTATTGAACAAATTTATTGAACAAACAACCTTGCGATTTTTTCCACCCAGCCATTTCCTGGTAAATATTTTTCCTTTTCTACAAGTGCGCTAGTGCACAGGATATGCCAGAAATTGGAATGGATATGTGAAAACGGGCTTTCCTCAAGTTCTTTTTTTGACATAAGCCAAAGGAAAGCCACAGCTTCTGAAAATTTTGGATCAGTGATCACATTCTTTCCCTTAAAGAAAATGAGGACTTTTTCATTGCCAACATTTACCACATTAGGAATTTTGTTTCTTCCACACATGGTTTCAGTAGAGTTAGGATTAATAAATTTCTCTTCAAGAAGTGTCATTTCGTCGTCAGAGATATTTCCGACCCTTTCCAATTTATTCTCTCCTTCCTTGTTCTCATGAAGGAGAACTGCTCCTTCATTAAAGAAAGTAGTATTTCTGTATACTTTCTTGTAAAACATTTCCCAGAATATTTTCGTTTCCAGAAAATTATAAGCTGTTAACTCATACATCGTGTTTGTTTTTAAAGATGAATACTATGATTTCTAACCATAGGATACAACTGAATATGTAACTAGTCAACATCAAAAAACAGTTTTCATATATACCCTATGCTATAATTTACACGTGAAATTTTTGTATAAATTAATTCGAATCATAATTTCAATCTTTCTCTTACCATTCTGTCTCGGTTCAGTTGTCGCATTATGGCAAATAGTTTTAATGAGTGGTAAAGCAGAGACTATTTGGACAACAGTGCTTGTAGGAGTACTGTGTTGGATTCTCATATATCTATTTCTACCTGAACCAAAATGGGCATATGTCTTTGGACATGAATTGACCCATGCACTATGGTCTTGGTTTTTTGGTGGTAAATTAAAAAAATTTAAAGTTGGCTCAAGTGGAGGACATGTATCAATAACAAAATCAAATTTCTTGGTATCACTTGCTCCATATTTTTTCCCAATGTATGTCGTCATTGTTGTCATTATATATATGATTGGAAATTTTTTTTGGAATTGGACTCCATACGTGTCATGGTTCTATTTCCTCATCGGCACAATGTATGCATTTCATGTAACGCTTACTTATAGAATTTTAAAAATAAAGCAACCAGACATTGTTCACGAAGGTTATATATTTTCTACTGTAATTATTTTCTTGGGGAATATGTGCATTCTCTTAATAGGCATCCCACTTTTAACAACAAAAATAAGCGTTTCTGCATCGCTTAACTTATGGATTAATTATTCAATCCAGATTTACCACTACGTATTGCAAATAGTTTAACTTATTCTTTTTGAAGCCACTCCTTATCTTGTCTAACTAGAAGTTTTGATTTATTTTTTTGATCTATTAATATATCCGCTACTGTACGTTCCATTCGCATACCCTGAGAACCTTTTACAAAAACCAAGTCATCTTTTTTTATAAAAGTCATTAGAAATTTACCTGCGTCGCGTGAATTTGAAAACTCAAAAATATTTTCTGGATTCATTCCTGAGTTCTCTGCTCCAATCTTTACGGATTGCGATCTAGGTCCCACAACAACAAGCATGTCAGCATTCTCTTTAACTATTTTACCAATATTTTCATGTGCTTCTTTTGTGTGCTTACCAAGTTCGAGCATGTCACCAAGTACTGCAATTTTTCTACCAGAACACTTCACCTCTCCCAGTGTTTTCAATCCCGCCTCACATGCAAACGGAGAAGAGTTATATGTATCATCAATGATGATAGAATCATTTATCCCTTTTAATAATCTCATTCTCCCTGGCGGCACTTCATAATTCTTCAATGAACTTGCTGCATTTAACATATTGAATTTCATTCCTGAAGCAAAAGCAAGTGTCGCAAGAGAAGCATAAATATGATTTCTACCAAATACTCCATCGATGATTACGGGTAAGCTGGTTCCCCCTTCATCTACTCTAAAAATAACTCCTTCGGGTTCACCTAGATTATTGTAAAAAATAGTATCTCCTGATCCACGTATATCAGCTTTTTCGTTAAAACCGTAACTTATTACAATATTTTTCGTCATCGTTTTCATATCCACGACGGTCTCATCGTCAGCATTCAAAACTAAAAGTCCATCTTTTTTTAATGTTTTAATAAGTTCACTTTTTTCTTCAACTAAATGTTTTCTTGAATTAAAAAATTCAATATGAACCGGTGTTTCACCGATAGCTGTCATAATAACTGCATCAGTTTTTATCCAAGAAGCTGTTTTCTTCATGTCACCTGGTTTTCCTATACCGACTTCAAGTACTAGCCATGCTGGATATTTATGAGGCCATATGAAAAGCCATAATCCTTTAAAAATATTTAAAAACCAAGTGATAGGATTATTCCAGCCGTTCGGTACACCTAGTATTGTCAGAGGAAGACCGATTTCACTATTGAAACTTTTTTCACTTTTACGTACATACGCAACGCCAGAAAGAGCTGCATAAACTGCGTCTTTTGTAGATGTCTTTCCTACTGATCCAGTTATAGCTACAATTTTTGGCTTGTATTTCCAAAGTATTAGCTTTGACTCAGTCTTTAGAACGTATGAAATTATTTTTTTAAAAGTTACTTTCATAATTATCTATCTGGTGGCACTTCGTAATAATTTATTAAAAATTTTGTAATATCTAGAAATGGATCAGCCCAAGTCTGAGAAGCATAAGGTACACCTTTTGGATTTACAGCATAAAGAAAAATTATAAATTTTGGATCGTATGCAGGAAAATATCCAAAAAAAGAATGAGTATGCCTATCTTCATAATATCCTCCTGTTTCTTGATTCGCAACTTGCGCAGTTCCTGTTTTTACTGCGACGCTATAATGATCGAACTTTGCTGCTCCTGCTTTTAGTGATTTATCCATTACCGTCACAAGCATTCGAGTTATTTCTTCAGCACTAGCAGGTGTTATTTTTGTTCGTACAGTTGGATATGTTATTTCTTTTGTGGTTCCATTTTCATATTTAATTTCTTTTACAACATGAGGAACAACAAGATTCCCTCCATTTGAAAGCGAGGCAAGTGCTCGAATCATCTCTATCGGAGTCCAGGCTATCCCTTGACCAAAGGCTGCATTGGCATATTCAATATCTCGAGGACTTTTCATTATTCCACCTGAAAGCCCACTTGTCTCATTTGGAAGATCTATCCCTGTTTTTTCTTTAATCCCATCTGATAATAAGTAATCTCTCAGCTTATCTTTACCCAATTTTTGATAAACAAAAACCATCCCAGTGTTAAGAGACTGATTTAAAACTTCTTGCATTGATGTTCCAGGGCCACGACCCTTTTTATCGAAATTAAAAATTTCTTTATTATCGACCACAACAGAACCTTTGTCGTTGTATGTAGTGTCAGCAGTGACAACCCCCGCATCGATAGCCCCTGCCATCACGAGTGGTTTTACAACTGAACCAAATTCAAAAACATTTTCTACTAGTGGATCAGTAAATACTTTAGGGTCAGAAATTTTCGAAAAATCATTTGGGTTAAAATCCGGTTTTGCAGCCATCGCATAGATTGACCCATCGACAGGGTTCATGATTATTCCTCCGACTGAATCAGTTTGATATTTTTGACTTACTTCATTAAGTTTTGCTTCCAGTTCTTCTTCGACTGAAGGCTCTATGGTCGTAACGATATCTCCGCTTGCATCACCATCCTTAAATAAAGAATTATTTAAATTTGAAAAAACTTCAGCAAAAAAATTTACATATGGGTTATCTTTACTTCGTGAAAGCAAATTATCATAAAATCTCTCAAGTCCGTAGCGTCCTCCTAATTCATCTCCTTTATAACCCACGAGACCAAGTGTATGTGCAGCAAGAGAGCCTCCGGGATAAAAACGCCACTTTTCTTTAAAAATGGAAACTCCAGGAATTTTTAGTGCATCGATCGTGTCTGCTTGTTCTTTTGACAACCTGTGCGCGACCTCTTCGTATGAATCATCTACTTTTTGTGCTTTAGATAAATATGCATCATGGTCAAGCTCTACCACTGATGATAATGCTTGATAAGAATTTTCTGCATCAATAATTTTTGTTGGATTTATAGCAATCTTATAACCTAGTGTTTGAACTGCAGCCGAGATAAGATCTCCACTTTTATCGCTAAAAAATATTGACCCTCTTTCAAATATATCAGAGGAAGGTGTAGAGTATTGCCTGTCGGCCATCTCTTTATAATAGTTACTGTGAACAACTTGTATAAGAAAAAGTTTTGCGACAACTATTAGTGCAAAAAAAATTATACCAAAAGAAACTATCTTTATCCTGGAAATGGAAAAAAAATTAAATTTCATTTTTCGCAAGTTTTACGCTATCAAGTGAACTAAAGGATTTGCGAGTAGCATATTGCTTTTTCCCTTCTTTAAAGCCTAGTGATGTTGCCAGAGTCATATCAATCTTATTAGACATAGATAAATACGTAAGTTCTAGGTCTCCAACTTCATTTGATAGGGTTCGTGATTCTTTAGTGAGAGCTTGACGTTCTACAACATTAAAAATAGTATTTGCTAGAAAAATAGCATAGCACACAACGAGAGCACCGAACATTCCAAACATTATATTTAATATCCTTCTTTCTAGGTTATTATTATTTACAATGTTTACACCAGTTCTGTATGTATTTATTTTTGCTGTTAATGCTTTCATATTTTTTCTATAATTCTTAACTTTGCACTTCGTGATCTTTTATTTAAAATTAATTCTTCCTTACCTGCTATGATTGGTTTTTTATTTATAATTTTTATTTTGCCTTCATCTTTCATTTCTCTAAAAAATCTTTTTACTATTCTGTCTTCTAAACTATGAAATGATATGACCCCCATCCTTCCTTCGTTTTTTAAAATTTTTAACCCTCCAGCAAGACCTTCTTCTAATGCCCCCAGCTCATCATTAACTGCGATACGAAGAGCTTGGAACGTCCTTGTGGCAAAATGTATCTTTCCTCTCTTGTAGCTCCCCGGGACTGAACCTTCAATGATTTTCACCAATTCAAACGTTGTCTTGATTTCATTTTCCTTCCTGGCTTCTACAATGGCTTTTGCTATTCGTCTAGAAAATCTTTCTTCTCCGTAACCGTAGATAATGTCTGCCAAATTCCTCTCTTCCCATGTGTTTACTATTTCCTTTGCTGTCAGATCTTCATCGTTTGGACTTTCTTTCATTGTCATCAATAATGGTTCATCTTTCGTAAATGAAAATCCTCGTCCGGAAATTTCTAACTGGTCGCTACTTAAGCCAAGATCAAAAATAATTGCATCAACTGTCTTCAAATCATCTATCTGTCTGAAATTTCTATTTAAGAAAGTAATTTTTGCATCTACGTCTTTAAACTTTTCCTTTGCTCGCTCTAGGGCTCCAGCATCTTGGTCGAGTGCGATTATTGTTACATTCTTGTATCTCTTGCAAATTTCTAAGCTATGTCCTCCGCCACCAAACGTAGCATCAAGGACGGTAGCTCCATCCACTAAATTCAAACCATCTATTGTTTCTTTTAAAAGAACACTCTTGTGTACGCTTGTCATAATTTCCTAAAGTCTGCGTAGGTATAAGTTTTAAGGGGGTTTCGAGGCTGACGAGCCGAGAACTTCAGAATTTTTTATGCTTCAAAAAATTCGTACCCTTAAAATTTATACCTATGTAGACTTCCCTTGATTACCAAGCTTTTCTGCTAATGTATCGGCCTCTTTTTCAACGACTTCCTTGTAGCTTGTCCATGTCTTTTCATTCCATATTTCAACTCTATCTTCGACGCCTATTATCGCTGCACTATTGCCAAGCTTTATTCTTTCTTTCAAAAAATCTGGTATTAAAATTCTGCCGATTGTATCTATCTCTACCTCTGCAGCACGACCAAACATGAATCTATTGAAACTTCGTTTGTCAGCTTTCAAAAAAGATAAATCTGAATCTGTATCAGAAAGTCTCTTAGAAACCCTGGCCCATTCTTTCATTGTAAAAATGAACAAACATTGGTCTAGTCCTGGTGTGATAATAATTTTTTTGCCAAGTTCCTTGCGAAATTTTACGGGCAAGGACATGCGATTCTTCTCATCAATTGTGTGTATGTATTCACCTATTAGCATATAATTATTTTACCACTTTTCCCACATTTTCCCACTTGATATATTGTAAACCAAAATATGCTTATAACCAAACAAAAAGTGTGGATAACCACTACCCTTTTTGCCCTTGCTTTTTTGACAAAATATTGTATATTGAGCTTAGAAAACCTAAGTAATTCACATATTCCTAAACCTAAGTTCTATGAAAACATTTAATATTGTATTCATCTCGTCTTTGGTTTATGCAATGGTAGCAATGCTATCATCGCCAATGAACCTTAAGCTATCCGAGCCTCAAAAAGGCCAAAAAATTGAGTACGACTCATCTACCCTTGCCGCGGACTTCCTTCGTGGCGATGATTTACCAAACTACATTGCCTCAAACAGTAACTACAAATTAGATCCGAAGAAAAATCTGTTTGTGCTGAATAACGGCACAGTGGTAGATACTATAGATTTTAATTCCGGAGACGGAAGCCTGATGCTAAGGAGCATTGATAACATGTTTCAAATCACTATTTGTAAAAAAAGTGAGGCAGCTACCCAATCCTCCTACGTAACTTTCTTCTATGTGAACGGAAAAGAAGCAAAAAAATTATTTCCTCAAATAACTGAAAAATACTTTAGAATAAGATACTTAAAATCTGAGGGAAAAATAATATTCTTCTTTGAAAATAAACTTGGAGGCATTACAAAAAGCAGCTACGGAGTACTTAACCTAAAAACCATGGAATTCCATCGTCAACAGTAATTATTCACTAAAAAACTTGAGCTAACAAAAAATCCCGTGTGCATTGCACCCGGGGTTTTCTTATTCTTCTTTTTTAGGTTTCATCAATGGAAATAGTTGCGTTTCGCGTATCGGTTTATCAACTAAAAATGCAAACAGCATTTCTCCGAAACCAAACCCGCAGGTAGGTGGCATCCCGTATTCCAGCATTTCTACGAACTCCATATCTGGCACCATTGCTTCTTTATCCCCCGCTTTTATCAACTTAAGTTGTGCTTCAAATCTTTCACTTTGATCTATCGGATCATTCAATTCCGAAAAGCCATTACCAATTTCAGATCCAGCAATAATAATCTGGAATCTCTGAGTTAGATTAGCATTATCTCCCATAGATTTTGAAAGTGGTGAAACAAGTTTTGGATGTCCAGTCAAAAATACAGGGCCAGAAATTTTTCTTCTACAATATTTCCAAAGAGTATCAATAAGACGTTCCATAGTCTCGCCGTCGTAAACCACACCAAGCTCATCTAATTTCTTTTTTACTTCATCGTGATTAGTATTTAGAACATCAATGCCAGTTTCTTTTTTTACAGTATCTCTATAATCAATACGTTCCCATTTTCCACCTAGGTCAAATTTATGTCCTCTCGTTTCAAATTCTGTTTTTCCAAACACATCCTTTGCAATTTTTTTATAAAGTTCTTCCACCAAGTCCATGCCGTCATGGTAGTTCGCATAAGCCCAATAAAACTCCATATTTGTAAATTCCTGTAAATGATTTGCGTCAGTGCCTTCATTTCTATAAGCGCGTCCTATTTCAAAAGTCTTTGGAAAGCCTGCTGCCATAAGGCGTTTCTGCCAAAGTTCACCTATACATATGCGTAAATATAAAGGAAGTTTAAAATCTTCATTAAAAGTTTTGAACGGCGTAGCATCTGCTCCGCTGGCAGTGACTTCAAGACTTGGAGTATCTACTTCCATAAAACCATGCTCCTTCATAAAATTCCTTGTTGTTTCCCAAAACTTTGATTTCTTTTCAAAAAGATCTTTCAATTCAGGATTCATTAAAATATCTAAATATCGTTTTCGAAATTTTTCTTCTACGTCCTGAAGCCCGTGCCATTTCTCTGGAAGTGGACGTAGGCTTTTCGAGAGCATTCGCCAATCTTTCGCTTCAAGTGTTTTTTCTCCTCTTTTTGTTATAAAAAAGTTTCCTTGGATTTCTACAAAGTCTCCAATATCAACTACTTCATTAAAAAGATTAAGCTTTTCTTCCCCCAGTGAATCTTTTTTCAATAATCCTTGGAATGTTCCAGTGCCATCATTTAACGTAATAAAAACAATAGCGCCTTGGCCACGTATAGACATAATGCGTCCAGAAATCCATTTTACTCCACCCTCTTTTTCCAAATCTTCAAACTTATCCGTTGCCTCGCGAAGACTAAGTTCTCTTTTTGATTCGGCAGGGTACGGATCAATACCTTTCTTTTTTAAAAGTTCAAGTTTAGAAATTCTAGTGTCTCTAATTTCATCGATCGATGACATTTTTTAATTATGATACGTTTATGATTTTATAATCAACTTTCCCTTTTGGGGTTTCAAACGATACGATTTCTCCTTTTTTCTTTCCAAACAAAGCTTCACCAAATGGTGATCTGTTTGAAATTTTTCCTTGTGCCATGTCTGCTTCTTCTGAGCCGACTATCTGATAGGTTTTTTCTTCTTTGGTTCCTTGCTTTTGTACTGTAACTTTTGAACCTATTTCTATCTCATCTCCTCCACCTCCTGAAACAACTTCTGATGAACGTAAAACTTCTTCGATTTTTTGTATACGCCCTTCGAGCTTACCCTGTTCTTCGCGAGCTTGATGATACTCGGCGTTTTCAGAAAGATCGCCTAGGGATTTCGCATATTCTAATGCTGCTAAAATATCCTTACGTTTAGGGCCTTTTAAATCTTTTAGTTCATCTTCCAGTAACTTTTTCTTTTCTTCAGTTATATAATCTCCTCCTTGTTTCATTGGTTTGTTGATTTATTCTAATAATCAAAACATCAGTCTCGTTGTTTATGTAAGAGGCTAATATATCTATAATATTATCATTTAAGGCGAAAAAGTAAATACTGTATATTCATGCCTGCTTGCTAAATATTTCTTATGTGATAGTCTATACGTTATATGGCAAAAACAGTAATCGAGGTTAAGAAAAACCCAAACGAAAATAATCCAGGCGTATTACGTCGTTTTTCTCGTCGGGTTCAAGAGTCAGGTATAATTCAAAAAGTAAAAGGTTCTAGATACAACGAAAGAAAAGAATCAAAACTTAAAGTAAAAAAGAGTGCTTTGAAGCGAATGATAAAAAGACGAGAAATCGAAAAACTACGAAAATTAGGAAAAGTAAAATAATTCATATGCAGAATAATTTTTCTGTAATAAACTCCACAAAAGGCAAACTTCCGAGTTTGCCTTTTGTTGTTATAAAAAACGATATACTAGGAGAAAAATACTCTTTGTCCCTTGCTTTTGTGAATCCAAAAAAATCCAGAGAAATAAACAAGAAGTATAGAAACAAAGACAATGCAACAAATATTTTATCCTTTCCATTATCAAAAAATGAAGGAGAAATACTTATATGTCCTTCTGTAGTAAAAAAAGAAACTAAAAAATTTAATAGAAATTTCAAGGAACTGCTAGGATATCTAGTTATCCACGGAATGCTTCATTTGAAAGGAATGGAACATAGTAGTAGAATGGATAGAGAAGAAAAAAAATATGATCAGAAATATTTCAGTAGGAATTGATATTGGAACTTCTACTACGAGAGTCGTAGTCGGAGAATTTTTAAAAGGAGAAAAAAATCCTAAAATTGTTGGCGTCGGCGAAAGTGAGACACGCGGATTACGACACGGATATGTAATCCACATTCCTGATGCAGTCTCCTCATTAAAGAGCGCACTTTCTCTTGCAGAAAAAAGTGCAGGAATAAAAATCAGACGTGCTTTTGTTTCCATTGGTGGCACAACCCTTCGTTCTGAAATCGGAAATGGTTCTGCGATTATTTCAAAAGCAGATAGTGAAGTAACAAATCTAGACACAAATAAAGCATTGGAAGAATGCGAATCAGACCTAAGCCTTGGCAACAGAAAAATACTGCACGCTTTCCCCCTTTCTTTTAAATTAGACGGTAAAGAAGTCCTAGGGAGGCCTGAGGGCATGCATGGAAATAAGCTTGAAATCAAAGCCTTATTTGTAACAAGCTCAACAAAACATTGGGAAGATCTTATCGAGGTCATAACTGCTGCTGGGATTGAACCGATAGATGTCATAGCCTCCCCACTAGCCGGTAGTAATATCGCACTTTCTGGAAGACAAAAAATGGTGGGTTCCGCAATTATCGACATTGGAGCAGAAACAGTATCGCTGGGAGTATTTGAAAATGAATCGATTATTTCTCTTCATACATTTTCGATAGGCTCAGCAGACATTACAAATGACATTGCTCTCGGATTAAAGATTCCACTCGAGAAAGCTGAAGGTTTTAAAATCGGAAATAATGTAGATGAGTACCCAAAGAAAAAATTAGATGAAATTATTGACGCAAGACTCACTGATATTTTTGAATTGATCGAAAATCATTTAAAGAAAATAAAAAGAAGCGAACTATTGCCAGCTGGAGTAGTGTTTGTCGGAGGAGGCGCAAATACTTTTGGAATAGAAGAATTGTCAAAATCAGTACTTAAACTCCCTTCAAAGATTAGTGCCACTGAGATGTTTGGCAATGCAAAAACAAAACTTCGTGACCCATCTTGGTATGTGGCACTCGGCCTAGTAGTCGGGAGCAAAGACAACGAAGGATATGTCGAGGGTTCTTTCCCGAACCTCATCCGAGACCTCAAACACTCTTTAAAATCAATGGTTAAACAGTTGATGCCCTGATAATAATTTTGAATATTTCTTCAAAAAGCAAATAACTTTGCTTTTTTTTATTTTCTGCTATTATAGACACATAATCAATAATTTATTAAAAACTAACAAAAAACCTATGCCAAAAGTAAATCAAGAAATAGAGACTTTCGCTCGAATAAAAGTACTCGGGATTGGTGGATCTGGAAAGAACGCATTGAACCATATGATCAGTGCAAAAGTAAAAGGTGTCGAATTTATTTGCATGAATACTGACACTCAAGATTTACATCACTCACTTGCAGAGAAAAAAATTCACATCGGTAAAAATTTAACCAAAGGTCTCGGAGCTGGAATGAATCCTGAAATAGGAAGAAAAGCAGCAGAAGAAACTAAAGCTGAAATCCAAGATGTCATAAAAGGTTCTGACATGGTATTCATCGCTTGCGGAATGGGAGGAGGAACTGGAACAGGTGCAGCTCCGATAGTCGCACGCGCAGCAAAAGAACAAGGCATCCTCACTGTCGCTGTCGTAACAAAACCATTTTTCTTTGAAGGTAATCATAGAATGAAAATTGCAGAGAAAGGAATAGAAGAACTCGCAAAAGAAGTCGATGCTATTATCATCATTCCAAATGACAAGCTCTTGCAACTTTCTGATAAAAACACTAATTTTAAAGACGCTTTTGCTACTTGTGATGACGTCCTAAGGCAAGCCGTAGAAGGTATTTCTGACCTTATAACAACGCCTGGAATCATAAATGTCGACTTTGCAGATATCAAGGCAGTCATGCTTGACGCTGGATCCGCACTTATGGGAATAGGGTCTGCTTCGGGTGAAAAACGAGCAGAGAAAGCTGCACTTATGGCTATAAATTCTCCTCTTCTTGAAGTTTCTATAAACGGAGCAAAGGGAGTATTGTTCGCAATTTCTGGTGGAGACGATATAACAATTCACGAAATACAAGAAGCCGCAAAAATAATCACTGAATCAATCGACAAGGATGCAAAAGTTATCTTTGGAACAATCCATGATGAAAAAACAAAGAAAGGAGAAATCAAAGTAACTGTCATCGCCACATCATTCCCTGCTGATATGCCGAGAAAAAGTTTGTTTACTGGAACTTCGGTCTTAAATAATCAACCAGCTTTAAAAGAAGAGAATGCTCCAATAGTTAAAAAAGAAATCCACAACAGTTTTCCAAATCTAAATATAAACAATAAAACTAACACACCAACACAAACACCAACCGTTGATGATTTTGTTAAAAAAATGGAGAAAAAACCTGAAATCATTGAAGATATAATAATCGACGATGATACTGACGACTGGAGCGCTGTTCCAGCATTCTTGCGAAGAAAGAAGTAGAAAAATTCTAGTAATATTAAAAACTGAAATCAAAGTTTTTCCGGTACGGATTTTTTGAAGCTTAAAAAATCCTGAAATTCTCGGCTCGCCAGCCTCGAAACCCCTTCAAAACTTTATTTCAGTTTTTATTTTTTATTTGTTATACTAAAACACATGACTTACGATTTAATAATTATTGGCGGAGGGCCAGCCGGCAGTGCAGCTGCGGTGTATGCTGCTCGTAAACGCTTAAATACACTTTTTTTAACAGCCGAATTTGGTGGTCAATCTATCGTTTCAGAAAAAATTTATAACTGGATAGGAACAACTGAAATAGCCGGGTCAAAACTGGCAGAAGACTTAAGAGATCATGTGCAGGCAAACAAGAGTGACAAACTTGAAATAAAAGAAGGTTTACAAGTAAATGCTGTTTCAAAGGAAGAAGGAATGATAAGTATCAAAACGGAAACAGGTGAGAAATTTGAAACAAAAACACTTTTGATAGCCACTGGAAGCAAGCGAAGAAAGTTGGATGTAAAAAATGCCGATAAATTAGAGCACAAAGGCCTTACCTATTGTGCTAGCTGTGATGGACCAATGTTTGCTGATGCTGACGTGGTAGTCATAGGCGGAGGTAATGCAGCATTTGAAAGCGCAGCGCAACTTCTTGCATATTGTAAGTCTGTAACTATTTTAAATAGAAGTGACGTATTCCGAGCTGACCAAATAACCATAGACAAACTTTCTAAAAATCCAAAATTAAAAATTATAAAAAATATTGAATTTATTGAAATTCTTGGTGAGAAATTTGTAGAAGGAATAAAATACAAGGACTTAAAAACAGAAGAAGAAAAGATCATCAATGTTACAGGTATCTTTGTGGAAATCGGTCAAATTCCAAACACTGAATTCGTAAAAGATCTTGTCCCACTTGATAAAATCGGCAAAATAAAAATCGACCCATGGACTGGCAAAACTGAGATTCCGGGCATCTGGGCAGCTGGAGATTGCACAAATATCCTCTATCACCAAAACAACATCGCTGCTGGCGATGCTGTACGAGCACTTGAAGATATTTACGTGACACTACATACTAAATAAATCTACCTTAAATCTTTTCTTTCCTTATTATCATTCGCAGAATTATATAAATCATCTATTTCTCTTTCTTTCATCCATTCGTCAACTGATAAATCACTTTTCATGCGAACAACTCGCCATTCTTTGTCTTTAAGAAAAAGATTAGTTTGATCAAAATCAGGAAATTTAGATTTAATTTTATTTAATATCTCTGCCCTCTCATGAGCAATCTCCTGTTCTTCTAGTTGATCAAGATCCATTTCTAGCTGATTCGGGTCTTTGTATTCTTTATTCTGTTTTGGCATTTCCATATTCATATCCAAATTATAAGGCAATCTCCAATTTTTGCAAATAAATAAAGGGCTGGCACCTTTCATGTGTCAGCCCGAGCATAACGAGTCCTACAAGTTTTACTAGTCTACAGGTTCCTTTTTCTGAAAATTTTGTTCCCATAAGTAATAAGGGAATACAAACGCCATGGACGTAAGGAGGCGACTGATCCAAGGGCAACTCCATGAACAATTTTTATATAAGAAAGCCTTTCAATGTCTTTTTTGCAAAAGACCCCGTCCCCTGCGATTATTACGACAGAGTCGTCTTCCCTTTCCATTTTTATTACCCACTGCATTAACAGTTCAAAGAGTGGAGCTCCAGAAAGCGCTCCGGCAAATTTGCCTCCGAAATATTTCAAAAGCGGTGAACCTTTTGGAAATAATTTTTTCCACCATTTACCATCCATCAGTTTTCCAAAACCTAATGAATTCCCAATACAAAACCCATTACAAAATGGCTTCACGGCTATTATCGTTTTCGGGGATACCGTCAGATCATACTTCACAATAATAACTAATCCAGGAATCATTCTCCTGAATTCTTCAAGTACTGCAATGGTTTCTGACGGATCCTGTTTTTGATCATGCCCAAGATTCGGACATGATTCATTAAGCTGTAAAGCGTACTTGTACTTACTTAATGGAAGATACTGCTGAAGCAATAAACAAATTTGTCTAACTTCAGCGATTTTACCCTGCAACGTGTTCGAAGTTAAGGAAATAGAAATCTGAAATGGATTTTTCCTTTGTTGCCATTTCCCGTATTGAAGATGCCTCTCGAGTCCAAGGTTTGGAAGCTGCGATGCATTTAGCATATAGCCTTTTAAGAATGAATGAAATGAAAACCAGATGGACTTAGGAAACCATCTTTTTACCTTATACCCATCGAGCTCAGTGTTCGATGAGATTGGGAATACTTTTCCATAAAGAGTAACCGTTTTAGCTACGAATACCATTCCGAAGAATGAAAATCCTAAAAATAGTACTCTGAAAATTCTGTGAATTTTGTGTTCGCCGGGCTCTCCATAGAAACCCTGAACACCTGACTGGCCGAAGACATAGCCGTAAAAACATATGTTACCTACTGTCATAATAAAGGTTTTTTTGGTTTATATTTTTATTTCTAAGAAGTCGTTTATTTCGGCTTTATAATACAATACGTTTCAAATTTAAGCAAATTGACAAAATGCAATATAAGTATTAGTCTTTTGTTAGAAATTTCAGATAAATTCAGTATAAACCCGAACCGAAAATTGGTTCATAAACAATTCAATTATGAAAAAACATGCTTTTGTTGAACTCGCAGAAGTTCAACGAATAACAAAAACAATGTACTGCGCAGGACTGGATCCACACCCCTTCCCTGGTGGATGGCAGGGAAATTTTGACATCTACGGAGAAGCACTCTCTCCTGAAGAAAAAAATTACATGGAGGGTGAGGTTTATCCTTTTTACTACAACCTCATTAAAATCTTCACACCACAACATCAGGATGCAATGAAATTTGCTTTTACGCTGGCTACCGTAGAATGTTACATGATAAAAATCATTAACGCTATGGTAAAAAAATGCGGTGTTCAGGTGTTTAAACCTCAGGCCGGCTTTTTTGAACAATTTGGCCCACTGGGATATATCATGCTTGCCCGAATAAAAATGCACACTGAAGAGCTTGAAAGGAATTACGGCAAAATTATTATAATCCTTGATTGCAAACGTGGTGATATCGCCACAACTCAGGCTGCGTACTTCCTTGGCCTCATGGGTAACCTGTTCGAAAGCTGGGGTGTCAATTACGTACCCTTTGGTTTTGAAATCATTAATGTAACTCCCTGGATGGGCCTTGATGTAATGGTCATCGGTACGAAAGAAAAACCCGGGATCGGACTGAAATTAATGCAGGAAGGAAAATGCATAATAGCGGTAAACAATACTTCCAACCCTTCAGGTCCACGTTACCAGAAACAAATCATCGATGATAAAGGAACCTCTGTTCAGATGTTGAATGTCCAGGATTGTGCACTTTTATCAAAAGAGCATGACCTTGAATTTGCCGGACTTTCAACTATTGGTTTAGTTGTAGGCTCTACTCACATCTGCGATGGTAGCATCCGCAAAGCTTTCCCGGGAACCACAATGTTAGTGCCAGGCTATGGTGCCCAGGGTGGAAAATTCCAGAACGTTTACCAGGAACTTATTCCAAGTGGTAATGAATTCGCAGGACAGGGACAGATAAGCAGCCTCTCCCGTGCAAGCTGTTACCCCTTCCTTATAGAAAATGGAGGAAGTGGAAAAATCAAAAATCTTGAAGAAGACCTGATAATCTCGGTCTCGAATTTCCGCATCGCTGAGAAAAAAGCATTCGATGATCCGATCTTAAAAGAGAAAGGAATCTTCTATCCTTTTAATTAAGGAATCTCATTTCACGAAGCCGTATTGTATGAGTATTTTTACTTTTACAATGCGGCTTCTTTTTTTGACTTAAAGTCTTTATTATGTTAAAAATTAGACAGAAATGAACCTATAAATCTCAATAACATAAACCCAATTTAAATAATGGAGGATCAGATTATGAGTAATGCCAATTCAAATTTAGACAGACAGGCTGAAATCAAAAAAATATTTGAAGAAGCCAAAGCAATCATCACCGGAAGCCATGTTGTATACACTTCAGGCAAACATGGCGACGCGTATGTCAATAAGGATGCCGTTTATCCTCACACAGACAAAGTTTCGAAACTGTGCAGTTTCATTGCTGAAGATTTTGAAGATTATGAAATTGATGCAGTGGTAGGACCTGTCATTGGAGGAGTGTCTCTTTCCCAGTGGACAGCACATCATTTATCCCGCCTTCAGGGAAAAGAAGTACTTGCAATATCTGCAGACAAGATCGAAAAACCATCCGGAGCTACTATCTTACAATCCCTGCGTGAAATATTTACTGAAGAAGAAATCGCTCCCCTGGTCGAAAAACTTAAGGATGTTCCTGCAGAGGTTTCATTTACCATAAAGCGCGGACAGGATAAATTGATTGCAGGTAAAAAAGTACTGGGAGTTGAAGACGTCCTTACCACTGGCGGATCGGTGAAAAAAGTAGTCGAAGCCTTAAAACAATTAGATTGCGAAATAGTTGGAGTCGGAGCGCTCTGTAATCGTGGAAACATCACCCCCGAACAAATAGGAGATGTTCCCGTACTCAAAGCCCTGGTCAATGTGACCCTCGATGCTTTCGATGAAGCTGATTGCCCCTACTGCAAAAACAATGTCCCCATCAACACATCTGTTGGCAAGGGTGCTGACTTTTTGAAAAAGAAGTCCAAGTAATTTAATATCCTGATGATTAATTTACGACATTGCTAAGCTGACCGGAGTATGTCGTATGGGTTAATTTTGGTCCTTCTAATTAGAGATTATCGTCTTTTGCCGCGGGCAACCACCAAAGATGATTACCCTTCTATCTTTCACCGTGAAATAGTTGGGATGAAAACAAGTAAGTCTTTGAAGAAGTAAAAACTATCGTGTTAGGAAGGAGGATTCAAAATTGAATCCTCCTTTTTTCTTTTGCGGAGATGGGAGGATTCGAACCCCCGATACCCTTTCGGGTATTCCGCTTTTCGAAAGCGGTGCATTCAACCACTCTGCCACATCTCCTTGTTTTTAAATCTACCATTTTTTACTTTTTTTTCAAAAAATATTTTTATATATTTTAGTGAAGGAGATAATATCTAATACAAAAAAGCCATTAAACAAAAAAGACAAACAGCTGCAGAAAAAATATGCCAAAGACTGTGGTTTATCCGATAGTCATGCTTTGATCTTCTAAAATAGAATACCAACGCAACTAATGCACTAATTACAGCAAAAATACTGTACGGCAATAGAAAATATCCCAAAAATAGCAAAATACAATTTGAAAGCATTAATATGCTTGAAAAAATCACATCTAGATAGTAGATATTTCTTGTCTCATGTAAAAAATGAAAATCATAAGACACAATAAATACCACCAATAATATAACTGCATACCAAAATAAATGATAAACAACAGCGATAATTAAAGGAATTAAGAAAAAAAAGTTACTCCACTCCAATGTTTCGTTTTTAATGTATTTTTTAATTTTTGCTTCAAATTTATTTAAAATATTTGTTCCCCTTTTCCTTCCAAACAAAAGGAATAGACCGAAAATAATGCAAAAGGTAGTGCCAGGAATTGGGGTAAGATAAAAAATTATTCCCAATGTAATCAAAACAATTCCTACAATCTTATGAAGTATTTCTTTATTCATTTATTTAATAGTTAATGGTAAAACTAAATAATAATACACTAATGTTATAAAAAACCAGACAATTGAAAACAAAAGACAAATGGTACCCTTAAAGTTATATCTTTCTTTTCTATAGTCCCACAGCCTTTTTCTTTTAATTTTAAAATATAAATAGCCAGTTAGAAATTCTACAATGGTGGGCAATGCAAACATTAATACAAATTTGTATATTATTGAAATACTTAAATAATACACTACAACTAAAAGAGCCCCTATCAATCCATACATTTGATAATCAATATATTTCGGCAAAACAATTTTTTTATGTTCAATAGACCTATAAACAAATTCAAGAATCGCGCCAATAAGAAGACCTATAAGAAAATTAATTATGATTACTAAATACATCCTATGATTATAACAAAATGCAGCATGCCATGCATAATCTAATTTTTGTAAACTAAAATTTTATTATTTTTTCAAAAAATTTGACTATTGACTAGTAAATTGGTATTCTCGAAAACAAACATACATTTAAAACCCCAAAGCTATGAAAAGTAAAATCGTTGAATTTATTGTCAAAATTGGTGACAATATATTTGTGCCCAATAACTATTTTTGGGCAAAGACTGAGAACCACCTTGTCAAAAACCTTGTCTTGATCGGGACAGTAGCGAAAGGAATTTTCAAGGACGGAAACGAAGTATTACTTCAGTCCACACGAAAAAACAAATCTATCCTTTCCAGAATATCAAGGCTTGAGCTTGATCGCAAGGAAATTACCGAAGCTTCCGAAGGACAGGAAATCGGGATGTGCCTTCCGGGCATAACAGCCAAACAGCTCAAACCAATCAGAAGAACGAAAAAATCAAGACTGGGATCATGAAACATTCGCTTAAAGCGAAACCGAAAGTACAGAGATGTCTCTGTACTTTTTTTATTGATATTTTGCAATTTTTTCATATGATTTGACTTTTATTATAAATGTTGTAGTATACATAAAAAGCACACGAAACAACTTAAACATATATTTTATGAGAAGACTCTATTTAGTAAAGCCCGTGGGGTGTAGCACTCCGGAGCTTCCGTCTGAATTCAGAAATTATTTCCAACTTATGGCAGGCTGGATAAAAATTTCTCTGCACAAAGAGGCCGTAGAAATATGGTCATCTGGTGAGCCAAATGCTGACTTGGTTGCAAAAGCTATCAAAGATAAATTGCCTTTGGTAGCGAAAGAAAAAGTCGATGATAAATTGGCAAATGCGGCCAAGCTGAAAGAATTAGCTGAAGAGTTAAATCTTTGCGAAAACTCAAATATCATCCTTGTGTCGAATGAGGAGATAGAAGAAATCCCAAGGAGAATGGGATTCAGAGTTCGCCCTCTCATAGGAGGTGAAGGAATACTTGTAACAAGGGATGCATTGATAAACATCCCGATGTAGTAAACGAGAAGATGGCCGCTGAATATTGCGGCCTTTCTTTTTTGCGATTTTTTAAAAAAATGTTATTATATTTAAGTTTTCATTTGGCCCTATCGTCTAACGGTTAGGACATCGGCTTTTCAAGCCGGTAATTCGGGTTCGATTCCCGGTAGGGTCACAAAAAGATACTGCGTCCGGAGCGAGCGAAAAATTCGCGTTCGCCTTCGGCGAATAGTGTGGTGAAAAATTGAAATCCGTCCTGCGAGCGCAAGCGAATTCGGTAGGCGGGAAAAATGAGATAGAAACGGACTTGTCTCGCAATTGCGAGTTCGTTCCAATTTTTTTGAAATAATCAGAAATTTCAAAAAAATTATCCGTGGTTCGCAATTGCATGGCTTTTTTCATATCCAAAATCCATTCCCGCAAGGGTTCGACCCAATTCTTTCTCTCTGCTCGGGCAGAGTCCATTTTCTCTCCGAGAGACACTTTTTGTTTCAAAAGTTCGTTTTTCTTGGCGAGATAGTTTTCTTTCGGAATGTCACCGTCTAAATACAAAGAGACGAGCTCATCGAGTTTTTGTTCCGTCTCTCGCAGATTCTCTTTACTCTGCCCGAGCAGATTTCCCGACGAGACTTTTTCACTTTTTTCCCATTCGTCTGTTTTACCTAGCATATAATCCGTCCATTCGTCGGGAAGTGCGATTTTTTCAAGCTGTTCCCTCAGTTGCAAGACCAATAAATCTTCTCGCAAATATTTTTGACTACATTTTCCTTTCTTCTTAGTACAACGATAATATCGATAACGAACTTTCATCTTTCCAATACACCATTGAGCCGTGATCATGCTTCCGCACTCAGCACATCTGAATAATCCAGTGAAAGGAAAATTGTGCCCAACTCTTGTTTTGCGAGGATGAGAACGTTCTTGCAATCTCTTTTGTACAGCTTGAAATAAATCGGAAGAAAGAATTGGCAAAAAGCTTCCGGGGAAATATTCGTCTCTGTGTTTAGTAAGCCCGAGATACGCTTGATTCGATAAAATACGAGACACGGAAGCTTTCCCAAGTGGCGTTCCATTTTTCTGACATACGCCATGTTCTGCCAAAAACTTCGCCATTGATTCTAGTCCGTGATTACCTTTAGTATATTCTACAAATGCGTGAACGATAACTTTCGCCTTCACCACATCCGGTTCGATATTCCTCGTTTTAGGATTGTTCACATAACCAAATGGCGCTTTTGTTAACCATTCACCTCGGCGAAGTTTTTGGCGGATTCCACGCTCTACATTTTGTTTTAAATTGTCAGAATAGTATTTCGATTGTCCGAACGCCACTTGTAACATAAATAGCCCTTGCGGGGTGGGTTCAAACCAAAATGTCGGAAAGCGTAAAGAAACTATTTTGGTCGTGTCCACGGCGTAGATGATGCGTCCACCATCGATACTATTTCTCGCTAACCTGTCCGGATGCCAAGCGAGAATACCAACACCATTCATATTTTCAATTTTCCCCATCATCTCGCCGAATTTTTCACGACCCGGTTTCTTTGCGCTTTTTGACTCTTGAAATTCCATCAGAATTTCAAGATTTTCTTTACGCGCGAATTCTCTCAATTCAAAAAGCTGAGCTTCAATACTCATGACTTGTTTATCGTCATCTTCAGTACTTTTTCGCGCGTATAGAAAATATTTTGGTTTGTTCATATGTGTTTTTGGATATGAAAAAAGACAAGTCCGTTTCTATCTCATTTTTCCCGCCTACCGAATTCGCTTGCGCTCGCAGGACGGATTTCAATTTTTCATCACACTATCCGCCGAAGGCGAACGCGAATTTTTCGCTGAATGCTGAGGGGGTATCTGAATGTGATGTATTAATGTCCTTTGCTCGAACTTTTTTCGAAACAAATGAAAGCTAATCTTACGCTCGACGCTTATAATTATTCCAAACTTTCTACTACGCCCCACTAATGTGTTTCCGTCGCACGCTTTCGGCGTGCATCACGGATATTTTTCTGCTGAAAAATTCCGCGACCCCGCCTCGGCACCGTCGTGCCTCCGTCCTTGCGAAAGTGCTTTGGCACTTTCTCACC